>UMID01029082.1_pt1 | contig 76057 bp, 82 predicted proteins | sample 1965691 | NCBI WGS metagenome assembly UMID01 (sample SAMEA4836115, study PRJEB28245) | human gut metagenome | biome: gut microbiome; material: fecal sample | place: Denmark | collected 2008 | reverse complement strand
CCTCACAGTTCCATAAAGAACTTGCCATTATGTTTGACGACCCATTTGAAAGAGCAGAGGAAGAAAGACTTGAACTGGAAAGAGAAGAATTGCGTCAGTGTGAAATTAGGAAAGCAAGAATAGCACTTTCAATGTTGCAGCCACTTCAAAGGGAACGCCTTATGAAGAATGTGTGCTGCGGTCTGAGTTCCAGAGCGATTGCAAAGCAGGAGGGTGTATATTACAGCTCCGTAGATAAGTCTATTGCAGCGGCAAAGAAAAATTTTATCAAATTTTATGAAAATCTCTGATTTTGGGTGTGCATTTCAGCACCCTTTGTCCAAATGAGTGAAGGGGTTATTTCATTCCGGATACGAATGACACTTTAAAAATTAGATTCTTGTGAGGTTATGCATATGAAAGAAAAAATGATTTGTCGTGGGGATTTATTCTACTATGACTTTGGAGATAACAGTGGTTCAGTACAAAGCGGAGAGCGTCCGGTGCTTGTCGTTCAGGCAGACGATTATAACCAGAATGCTCCAACGATTATTGTTGCAGCGGTTACAAGTGTAATCAAGAAAAGATATTTGCCATCGCACATTATTCTCGGCGAGGAGTTTGGACTGAAGAAACCGTCAATGGTTCTTCTGGAGCAGATACGGACAGTCAATAGAGAGGATTTGCGTGAATACATAGGTACGGTAGATGACGATAAACTTTTCAGGCAGATAAACGCAACTTTGAAAAAGACTTTTGGACTTTGGATTTACAAGCCGGAGGGGAAAGAAAATATTCGTTGTCTATGCCCGAAGTGCCTGAATGATTACATCCACAATCCGGACTATATTGTAAGGCGACTCGACCCATTTGCAAAGCGAAAAGACAGATGTGATAAGTGTGATGGAGATGGTTGGGATTATGTTGTTACCGACAGATATTCGTCAAAGAAAGAAAAGAGGTGTAAGAATGTCTAATAGCAGTGTAAAGAAGCTGAGTTATAATGTACCTCTTTGGCATAAGCCTAATTTGTCGATTGAAGAAGCATCTATATATTCCAATATTGGAACAGGAAAACTTTATGAAATGACGGAAAAGCAAGATTGCCCGTTTGTACTTTGGATAGGAAGCCGCCGAATGATAAAGCGAAAAATTTTTGAGGAATATATTGCAAATCAGTATTCTATTTAATGAAAAAGTCAAATCTGCGATGAGCAAATTCGCATCGTTGGCTCAGCGTAGATTTTTAAGTATGCTGTAACCACGCAAAGGAGGTTACAGCATATGAACAACGAAAAAGATGAAACAATCTATAATGTCCCACTTTGGGAGAAAGTAATGCTTACAATTGATGAAGCCGCAGCTTATACAGGTGTTGGAAGTAGAAAAATCAGACAGCTTACCGATAATGAAAGATGTCCGTTCGTTTTATGGAATGGCTCAAAGCGACTTATCAAGAGAGAAGAATTTGTTGAATTTATAAAAAAGCAGTATTCGATATGAGGAGGTATTATTGTGAGTAATCCAGTAAAAAAAGAAAGATTAGAAGTACCGATATGGCATAAGCCGTATCTGACCATTGATGAAGCTACTGCCTATACCGGCATTGGCAGAGAAAAACTTCGTGAAATGACAAGGTTTGCTGACTGTCCATTTGTGTTATGGGTGGGAAAACGCCGAATGATAAAAAGAGAATTGTTTGATGAGTACATTGAAAAAATGTATGAGATTTAGGAGGTAGAACGATGAATGTGGATTTTGCAGATGAAGAAATGATTGCTTATCGGGAAAGCCTTATAGAAAAGAAAAAAGAGCAGCCATTTTGGAAAAAGAAATGTTTGTCGGTAAATGAAACAGCCGCTTATACAGGTATCGGAAGGGGAAAAATACGAGAGTTGATGAAAAGGAAAGACTGCAATTTTATGACGACAGACGGTTATCAGGTGTATGTCATCATCGACAAATTTGTGGAATTTTTAAATAGCAGGAATGAAATATAGGAGGAACAACCGTGGCAAGACCAAAACGAAAAGATAAAACAAGGACAGTTCTTCGCACGGGAGAACTTCAAAGAAGTGATGGAAGTTATCAGTACAGTTGGACTGATGAAAACCATAAAAGAAGATATGTCTATTCAAAAACGCTTGAAGCACTTAGGATTAAAGAGGAAGCGATTGAGAAAGACAAAAGTGATGGCATAAAAGCGGAAGCACGATATGTTACACTCGATGATTTATATGAGTTGTGGAAAGACCTGAAGAGAGGATTGAAAAACAACACTTTTGAGAATTACAAATATATTTATGAAACCTTTGTACGTCGGCAAATCGGTTCTAAGAGAGTTTCAACGTTTTTGAAATCAGATATTAAGAGATTTTATAATTATCTGGTTGATGAGCGAGGATTGAAGCCAGCAACGGTTGATGGTGTCCACAACATTCTTCATCAGATATTTGATATGGCGGTTGATGATAACTATATCAGAAACAATCCGACAAATAATGTTTTAAGGGAATTGAAAAAAGCTCATTGCTTCAAGACAGAGAAACGCAGGGGACTTACTCGACCTGAGCAGGAATTGTTTATGGATTATCTGAAGAACTCTAATACAGCAGTATATTGGTATCCGGTGTTTGCAGTAATGCTTGGAACGGGGTTAAGAGTTGGAGAAGTTACTGGACTCAGATGGTGTGATATTGATTTGGAAGATGGGATTATAGATGTTAATCACACGTTGGTTTATTATGACCACAGAACTTCTGAAGGAAAAAAGGGCTGCTATTTCAATGTGAATACTCCAAAGACAGAAGCAGGAAATAGACAAGTTCCGATGCTCGATTTTGTTAAAGAAGCATTTGTTATGGAAAAAGAAAGACAAGAACTGCTAGGGGTTCACTGCGAAGCGACCATAGATGGATATACAGATTTTATATTTCTCAATCGCTTCGGACAGCCACAACATCAATCGACTTTGAATAAGGCAATCCGACGCATAATCCGTGATTGCAACGATGAGCAGTTTTTGAAAACAGAAAACCCAGAAGTGCTTTTACCACATTTTAGTTGTCATTCGCTCAGACATACATTTACAACAAGAATGTGTGAAGCAGGTGTAAATATAAAAGTTATTCAGGATACACTCGGACATAAGGATATAACAACAACCTTAAATATCTATACTGATGTAACAAAGGAACTAAAAAGAACCGAGTTTGATGGACTGGATAAATACTTTAATAATTCAATAGCGTAGGAAAAAGTGGCGTACTTTAAAATGAAAATTGGTACGCTGCTTTTTTGGGTCTGATTGACTTATTCAATAATAAAGATTATAATTTAGTAAGTAATCCGATTGAAGAATCCATTCTCTCAATCGGGATTTACATCAAATACATCAAATAATACAACTGCTTATGCGGAAAGTAATCAATTTTAAAGGTAAACAAGGCTTTTTATCTGGTTGAAAAAAGCAAAGTAGGGAGTTGCTCAGGAATATGAGTGGCTTCGGAATTGCGTCGGAGAAAGTCCCGACGATGAAGCCTTTGGACTAAAATTCCACAATATATAGCGTCTGACGAAACAGGACGGCACAAGATGTAGTAAAAAGGGCTTACAACTACAACTTTTCTACAACTTTTGCTTGAAATCAGACGGCATCAGACGGGCCAAAATGAAGGGCAAATCCGTGTTTTTTATGCGGATTTGCCCTTTTTTGCAATTTTCACATTAGCACCAAATTACCCTTGATTGCCTCTGCTTTTTCCCTCATGTTTTCTTGTGTAATATGCGTATAAATATCCATAGTTGTGGAAAAATCAGCGTGGCCCATCACCTGCTGGATAAACTTGATGTCGTTCGTGCTTTCACAGAGCCGCGTGCAGAATGTGTGTCTCATGTTATGTACGCTAAAATGCGGCAGCAGCTCCGGCTCACGATCTTCCAGTTCAGCCTGATCCATTTCTTCGGCGTTGTAGGCGATGGAGATACGCTGGATGGCCCGATTGATATTATGGGCACTGAGAAAGTAACCTTCCCGATTCCTAAAAAGGAAACCGTGATACCCATTCATCACAAGGTCTTCTGGATAGAGGGTGTCCATGACTTCAATCAATGTGCGGAGCTGTTCAGCAACCTGCGGATACAGGATAGGGATGGTGCGGGTGCCGCTGGCTGTTTTAGGGGTGGTGATATGAAAACCTGCTTTCCCATCGATCACACGATAGATCAAGTTGTGATTGACAGAGATGGTGTTGTTCTCCAGGTCCACATCATTTTTAGTTAAGCCAGTACATTCCGCAACACGCATTCCCGTACCGAGCAACACGACCATGACAGGCAGCCAGTGGCTATACATCGGTGACTTGGAAATGAACCGAAGGAAGTTCTTCTGCTGTGTCATGGTCAGCGCGATTCTTTTCTTCGGGGGCGCCCCGGCTCCCTCTGTTTTGAGAGAGCGGTAGACGCCTTTGCTTGGATTTTTTCGGATGTAGTCATCATCGACCGCCAATTCAAGCGTGGGGTGAATCAGGTTATTGATGCTTTCCAAGGAATTGATCGCAAAGCCTTTTTTCAAAAGCTTCGTGTAAAATGTCAGGATGTCGCTCTTTCGGATGTTGGGCAGGGGAATGTTGGCAAACGGCTCATCCTTCACATAGTTGCTCCAAAGATATTCGTAATTCGCCCGTGTAGAAGCCTTTAACTGGATCTTCGTATCCATGAGGACTTTGAACATATCATTTAGGGTGATTTTCATAGCCTCCTGGGTGCGAATACCGTCTTCGCTGTCACGGTTGAGCACTTTTTCTTTGGCCCGCAGGCTGGCAAGGTCAAAATCATAAATGTACTTTTTCTTCTTACCCAGCTTATAGACAAACATATAGCTGCCGTCTGAGCGTTGTGTTTCTCCTGGCCGCAGGTTGCGGCCTTTGTTGTCTTTTCTAACTTTTGGCATAGGCTGATACCTCCCGATGTTTTGTGTGTTGCTGTGCCCGGAATGGGCAAGGTTCTGTTAGCATGAGATCTCGTACAAATATTCCTTCACGCGCTGAACGCTCCAAAGGACACGAGAATTCATGGTAATGCGGGCGTGGGCCAGGTCGCCGATCTGGACGGCCGTGTGCCGCCCGCAGTCGAGCAGTTTGCAAAGCGATTCCGTATCGACCGCCAAGCACTGATCCGGTGAAAGGTCATTGGGTTTTCTTTTTTCCATAATTGCCCTCCTTTATTTGCAATTACATATATCCTTTACTGTTTGTAGAAGAAGGTTTTCAACAAAAACAATGAAGTCATTCAAATTCATCGGGAAGTGTAGGGTCTCTTCCAAAGGCCATTTCCTGCGCCGGGGCTTTCCGCCGCGTATTGCCAGGGCCCGCTGTGCGGTATTTCAATCGTGGGCGGGCTCCATGTGGTCATCGCACACTGTCCGCGATCCCTGTATAACTCCAATGGAAAAGGTTATGGGGCTTGTCAAGGTACAAAAAGAGCGTGCAGACTGACTATGGAATCCCATGCCATGTCTGTACGCCCTATATATAGGAGATGGCGGCCAAATTTCTGCAAATCCTGTGCCTTTAGATAAATTTATTTGCATATTGCCATTTTCAGCAACAGAAAGATACTATATATAGACGATACTTCTTGACTAACGCAAGATGTTGTGCTACACTGTCTCTGTAATTGATTTTTGTGCGCTCCCCTTGTGGGATACAGACTTAGTTTCTGTACCGCGGATTGAAAAATCTGCATTGCACACGCAGTCAAGATTGTACTTGTGCCAGTAGTATTACTGCGCCCCTCTGGGCCAGTATATTACTGGTTTTTTTTATTTTCCGGGACTTTTGTTCCCATCAGCGAGGATGACTTTGGTTCATAGGCAGCTATGGACATCAGGCGTTACGCCCTTTGTCACCCTCGCTTTTTTCTGCCCAAATGCCGGAAACGGCTTTGAGGATATATCAAAATTACAGAAAGGCAGGTATGAACATGAATGTAAAAAAGCGAAGTCAGGAGCCTCTGATGAGTAAAAGGAAACCGGTGGCGAGCTGGCGGCAGTACCAGAAGCTGAACCAAACCGCACAGAAGCATTGTCCGGTGATTCGGGCGCCCGTCATTCCCCGTAGAACGCGGAGGGGGTGTTGAGTATGCCGGCAGGCAGTGCGGCTGTGAAAGAGAGGCATCAGCCTCTGGTGCTGGTGGATACGGCAGGCTTGTCTGAAGAAGAATGGCTTGCTTACCGCCGGAAAGGTATTGGAGGCAGCGATGTTGCAGCTCTGCTGGGCATTTCACCGTGGCGGACGGCCCGGGATCTGTTTTATGACAAGCTGAACATTGCCGTGGTCGAGGACCATGAGGACAACTGGGTGGCCCTGGAGATGGGACACCTGTTGGAACCGCTGGTGGCGAAGATCTTCCAGCACCGGACCGGCTACAAGGTCTATCAGATCAAAAAGATGTTCCAGCACCCGAAGTATCCCTGGATGCTGGCGGATGTGGACTACTTTGTAGAACTGCCGGACGGCACCACCGCTATTCTGGAGATCAAGACCACAAACTACAACGCCAAAGACAACTGGTGGCTGGATGGTGAGGAAACCATTCCGGCCTACTATGAGTCCCAGGGGCGGCATTACATGGCCGTCATGGATGTGGACCGCTGTTTCTTCTGCTGCCTGTATGGCAACAACGAGCAGGAAAGTATTATCCGTGATATGCAGAGGGATCTGGCCTATGAGGATGAGATGATTTTCCTGGAGCAGAATTTCTGGGAAAATCATGTGCTTACCAGAACGCCGCCGCCTTACACCGAAGATGGAGACCTCGTGATCGAGAGCGTGCGCCGGTACACTGGCCCCGCTGACAAGGAGGCCCCCGCTGTGTCACTCGATTTATCTCTGACGGCCAAGCTGATGCGTTTTCTCCAGCTTCAGGAGCAGAAAAAAGGCGCAGAAGCCGGCAAAAAGGAAATCGAGGAAGATATGAAGCGGCTGAAGGCTGCCATCATTGCCAAAATGGGGAAAAGCTGCAAAGCCATTTGCCAGCAGGATGGGGTGAACTATACCGTCACTTACAATCCGATACGAACCCCTGGTATCGACAAGGATAATCTGAAACGGTTGAAGCTGGACCACCCGGACATTTACGAACAATATGTGACTGTCTCAGTGTCACGCCGGTTCGTAGTCAAGTGTGACGGCGAGGCGGCATAAAAGGAGGGAAAAAAGAAGTGATCCATAGAGGAACTTATGACGGGACGATCTATCATAACCCGGTGAACAAGTTCTGTATCATCAGCGTGAAAACTGCCGATAAGGAGGTGCCCCAGGAAGCCCGTTCCACCCGACGCTACAGGGATCATTTGATCCGCTTTGTTGCGACGGGCTATGAACTGCCCCGCACGGATGCGGTAGAACTGGAACTGGACGGCGAGTGGACAAAGGGAAAATATGGTGTGCAGCTTCAGGTAGAACAGTGGCGCGAGATCGTTCCCAAGACCAAGAGCGGCGTGGAGGGCTATCTGGCCTCCGGCCTCATCAAAGGCATTGGGCCGGCAACTGCGGCGCAGATCGTTTCCCGGTTTGGTGTGGAGACGCTGGATATTCTGCAAAACCATCCCGAGCGGCTGCTGGAGATCAAGGGCATTACGGAAAGCAAGCTGGAGGACATCAAAACCTCGTATGCGGAGAGCCGGATGCTGCAAGACCTGATGACGCTGCTCTCCCCATTCAAGATCACACCCAAAACGGCCCTGAAAATCTACCAGCACTTCGGACCCGCCAGTGTGGACATCTTGAAAAAGAGTCCCTTTGAGCTGTGCCAGGTATCCGGTTTTGGATTTCTCCGGGTAGATGCCATCGTCCAGAAAAACGGCGGCGACCTGCACGACCCCATGCGGGTCAAGGGCGCACTGTTCTGGGCGCTGGAGGACAGCAAGGGCGGCAAGGGCCATTTGTTCCTGCCTGGTGAAACTTTGCGGAAGGAGGCTCTTCGGCTGCTCAATGCAAAGATTCCTCTCCCGTCTCTCCGGCTTCACGAACAGGAAGTTACGGATGTGCTTCAGGACATGATCCTTCACGGCGAGGTGGTATCCGTCAAAGATAACATTTACCTGCCCCGCACATTCGCACAGGAAGATGAAACGGCCCGGCGCATTGCCATGCGGCTTGTAAAACCGTCTGCCCCGGAGCGTATTGATCAGGTGCTGGAGCAGGTCAAGCGTGAAATGGGGCTGGCGCTGTCTTCCAAACAGGAGGCAGCGGTCTACGCGGCTTACCGCCACAGCCTGTCCATTATCACAGGTTCTCCCGGCACCGGTAAGACAACGGTGCTCAAGACCATTTTGGAAGTCTACCGCCGCCTGCACCCGAAAGGCGAAATCGTTCTGATGGCGCCGACTGGCCGTGCCAGCCGGCGTATGGCGGAAAGCACTGGCTTTGACAAGGCGCGGACGCTCCATAGCGGCCTGGGCCTCGGCAGTGAAGAAGATGACGCCAACCGCAACAGGAAACAGGAACCGTTGTCGGCAGACCTGATCATTGTGGATGAGTTTTCTATGGTGGATATGTGGCTGGCTGATAAGTTTTTCTCCCGCATCAAGGATGGGGCCCGTGTTGTTCTCGTGGGCGACCCCGATCAGCTCCCCAGTGTGGGCGCCGGGAATGTGTTCCGCGAACTGATCGACTGCGGCATGATTCCCGTCACGGTGCTGGACCAGATCTTCCGCCAGTCCAAGGACAGCCTGATCGCCTATAACGCCAAGTTCATTAACGAGGGCAACACCAAGCTGTACTTTGGGCCAGACTTTATATTTATGGCAAGTGATAACCAGGCAGAGGCCGCGGAGCGGATCATCGCCCGTTACTGCCGGGAAATCGCGGAAAGCGGCATTGACCGGGTACAGATTCTGTCCCCCTTCCGTTCGGAAGGCGCCGCGTCGGCGGAACAACTTAACGAGGCCATCCGTGAGGTGGTCAACCCGTTCCGCTCTGCCGAGGAAGAAATCAAAATCGGCGTTAAAGTGTTCCGGGTAAACGACCGGATCATGCAGACCAAGAATACCGCCAAGGTGTCCAACGGGGACCTGGGATTTATCCGCTATATCAAAGACGATGAAGATGGCAAGCGCGTCGGCCTGGACTTCGGTGTGGGCCGAGAACTGGAATACAGCGTAGAGGATATGGTCAATCTGGACCTTGCCTACGCCACCACCATCCACAAGGCAATGGGCTCTGAGTATGAAACGGTCATCATGCCGCTTTTGAAAGCGCATACCGTCATGCTCTATCGCAACCTGCTCTATACCGGCATCACCCGAGCCAAAAAGCGCGTGGTGCTGATCGGCCAAAAGCAGGTGCTGTTTATGGCGATCCACCGGAATGAAATCGTCAAGCGGAATACGCTTCTGGGCACGCGCATCGGTATGTACTATAAGGCCTATGCCAAGCGGGCCGGAATCCCGGTCCCGGCAGCTCTGGAAGAAGAATTGAAACACGCTGGTTAAAAAGAGACGCAAGGTGCAGAAAATTGCTCCGCGTCTCCTATTTATTACACAGGAAGGAGTTTATGACATGAACGACAGCAATGCGAAAACGATGTACGAAACTGTGCCTGCGGCCGCTGAACTGAACAAGGTGCCGGGCTTTGACCCGCTCAAGTTCCTCCGCCGCACCAAGGACACCCTGAAGTTGGATCTGCCTTATCAGAAACTCTGGTTCCGCATGGCCCATCCCAATGGCCGTATGCGTCTGACGGCGCTGCGGATCACGGAGCAGATGGCGATTTTTGAGGCCAAGGTATTCCTGGACCGCAGTGACGCGGAGCCGTTCAGTATGAGTACGGCCCAGCAGACTACCCAGGACAGCCGCGACTTCGTAAAAGCCGCCCAGAATGAGGCGCTGAGCCAGGCCCTTACGGACGCCGGTTTTGGCATCCAGCTGATCAGCGCCGGCGCCCAGGCCGGTCCGATGGAAAAGAGGAGCGAAGCGCCCGTAGAAAGGGCCGTAGAACCGCCCGCCAGTACGGTAGTGTGTGCGGCGCCCCAGCAGGAGCCTCACAGCGCCCCTCAGAAGGGCGATACGCCTGCCGAGGGGAAAACCCCTGCCAGACCGATTGAAACGCCGCAAGGGGCGTTTGAGGCCGCAAGAACGGCAACCGTGACAACTGCCCCGCCGGAGGAAAACGCTGTTTCGGAAACGGTGGAGCAGCACCTGCCGGTGGAGCCCGAGAAAAAATTTGATAGGCTTCCGGTTGAGGTTTCGCCAAAAGCGGAACAGCCGGCGGCGGAGGATGAACAGGCGGATGAATTGCCTGTCCACGGCAATGTGACGGAGCTGCCGGTTCAGCACATGGAGAAGCCTGAACCTGCCGCCGAGCCGGTGCAGACCGAAGATGGCACTGCCGCGGCGGATACCGTAGCAGAGGCTCCCTCTTACACACAGGATACGCCTGTGGATGATATCCTGAAGGTCATGACACTGGAGCAGGCCCAGCAGGTTGTTGTAGATGATGGCATCTGCCGGGGCATGACGATTGCTCAGGTGGCTGAGAAGCGCCCGGTCAATCTGCGGTTTTACCTGATTCCGGGCAAAAGCAAGAACAACATGGTCCGCGCGGCCGCACAGCTGGTTTTGGATTCGCTTCAAAAGGCCGGCTGATATGGCCGCCGGCGAGGGCATGAAGGGAGGAATGACAGATGGGCTCGTACCCGGATGAATTTCCCTTCGGTATCATGGAAGTTGTGGAACTGCTGCACCTGCGGGTCAGGCGCCAGCAGGCAAACAGCGTCTATGTGGACTGCCCGTTCTGCGGCGACCGCCGCGGGCGGATGAATGTCAATTTCGTCAAAAATGTCTGGCGGTGCAATCACTGCGACGAACATGGCGGAATGTTGGCGCTGTACGCAAAACTCAATCACACGACAACCTCTGACGCTTATTGGGAAATTGCAGAAGCTCTGTGTGACAATATCCAAGAGGAACACGCACGCTCCGGGAACGAAGCTCAACGGCAGACGGCCAGCGCCGGGTCCCCGCCTTCGGGGACCCGGGCGGCCGCTGCAGGTCATTCTTCTTCCGAGCGAAAGATTGTGCCGCAGTCGGATAAAGCCAGCCCGGCCGAGATCCACCAGACGCTATCCCTACTGCTGGCCCAGCTTACGCTGCGGCCGGCACATCGGGAACATCTGCGCTCACCAAAGCGTGGGCTGTCTGATGAACAAATCGAGGCGCTGGGCTTTAAGAGTACCCCGCCGCCCTTCTTATGCCGCTCTATCACGGACCGGCTGATCAGGCAGGGCTGCAGGGTACAGGGCGTACCCGGATTTTACCGGGACGACAGCGGCCATTGGACAATGGCATTTTATAAGAAGACCTCCGGCATCCTGATCCCCGCCATCGGCTTTGACGGCCGGCTTCAGGGATTTCAGATCATGCTGGATGTACCGCTGAAACACAAAGATGACCAGCCGGAGAAACCGGGGGCCAAGTACATCTGGTTTTCCTCTTCCTCAAAGACAGACGGGACAGGCTCCGGCAGCCCGGTACATCTGATCGGTGACCCATCCGCCCGGGTGGTCTATGTGATCGAGGGGCTGCTGAAAGCAGATATTTCCCATTGTCTGACCGGGCGCACCTTTGCCGCGATTGCCGGGGCCAACAACACCAGCCCGCTGGACCCGTTGTTTGCCCTTCTGGCGCAGAACGGCACGGAGGAAATCATTGAAGCCCACGATATGGACAAGTACAACAATCAAATGACGATGGCCGGGGCGTCGAAAATTTACCTGACGGCCCGGAAGTATGGCATGAACTGCCGGAGGCTGACCTGGAATCCCAACTATAAGGGATTTGACGATTGGCAGCTGGCACTTCGCCGGGAAAATCAACGGAGAAAGGAGATCGATAGACTTAGTTTTAAGGCGCAGTACCTTTGCGGCTTGTGTGAACTGGCGCATATTGAGGACTGCATCGAACTATGGCAGCACCTGGCTGAAAACAAGACCTGCCTGACGGAGTATCTTGGCTTGACCAGAGAGGAACATGAAACCTTCCTGCGGCAAGGCAGGGATGCCCTCGGCGCCCTGCTGGAACCCCAGCGGCGGAAACAGAGGTTTGTACTCTATCAGCTGGAACTGGACGAGCAGAAAGCCATCCCGTTTGCGTTTAAGGAACTCGCGGCGCTGCAAAAGGCCGGTTATGAACAACCGCCCGCCGCCATGTACCGCATGGTCGGGGCTGGCGAAATCTACTGCCCGGTGGAACAGAGCGACGCGGAGATTTTGAAGCGCCTGTTTGCTGACTGCCGGGAGGGATTGCCGGAGGACTGTCACGGGCGGCCAATGGCGCTCTCTGATGTGGTAGAACTGGACCATTCTCCACGAAGGGTTTACTACTATATCAATGGAGAGCATGAATTTCCACAGGTCAAGTTTTCACCCATGCTTGCCAAGAAAGATATCAAGGAAGGGACATAAAGAGGCTTCAATGGTTGTTGTAAATGAGACGAAGAGAGGGCAGCTTCTGGCGCTTCTGGAACAATGCGCTCATTTGAACGCTGATGTGCAGCCCCGCACGGAGCAGGGATATTTTACGGTGACGGTTCCGCCGCCGTGGAATGGCCCGGCCAGGCAAAAAGCGCAGGAGATGCAGGACAGGATCAAAAAGTGGTCGGAGCAGTATCCCAATGTGATATGTTACTGTTTCGACAGCTTCAGCACATTACTTTATGTGCTGTGACACAGGTAAACAATGGCATGGAACAGGGATTAACCTGCTCCATGCCATTTTTGTCAACAGAAAGGAGTTCATTATGGGATATTTTTCAGAAATGTCGCTGGATATGCAGGAAAGCCGCAAACCATCTGCCGCCCCGCTCACCCGCGAGCGCGCCTTTGAGGAGGGGGAAAGCTTTGACGAGCTGCCGGTACCGCCGGCCGGCCGTCAGCCTGTACCGCCTGCTGAAGAACTGGCGCCGCAGCCTGCTTTTGAGGACGATGAAGATTTGAGCGAGGTCCCGGAAAAGCAGGGACAGCCTGACGAGGCAGGGACCCCCGCTGAAGAAACCGATGACGGGGACAATGCCGATGAGGGTCAGGCGGAGCCTGCCAAGGCAGATACCTCCAATACGGACGCTGACGAGGAAAAGCGCCGAGCCGAGCATGAGGCTGCCGAAGCCAAACGGAAGGCTGAGTGGGAGGCAAAACAGGCGGAAAAGAAGAAGGCCCTGCAGGAACAGATGGACCGCCTGGCTGCCATGAGTGACGATGAGGTGGTGGCTGCTTCCATGCAGCGGGTCAGCGGTGATGTGGAAAAGCTGACCCGGCGCAATATGAAGGAGTGCGTGTCAGAGTATATCCAGACCAAGTGTCTGGAAGATCCGGCCTTTGCCCGCCTCACCATGCACCCGAAGAAAACAATGGTTCACTGCTTCCAGTACATCAGCCGCAAGGCATGGGAGTACATCCAGGACGAATTGAAAGCAAACGGCATCCAGCCGGGCCAGGGCAGCCAGGGGTATGGCTGCGATATTCCGGATGACCTGTGCTATCAGTGGTCGGAGGACTATTTCCGCGATCCGGACGCCAAAGAGGACCAGGAGCAGGAAGAAAAGTTTGTCCCCCGCCCCTACTATGGCAAGTCTTCCGTGAAATCCTCCAAGAAAAAGAAAGCCGAGAAAAAGCCTGCCGAGAAGAAAAAGCCTGAGCCCAAGCCGGCGCCGGAAAAGAAGCCTGCTGCTGACGGCCAGATGTCTCTGATGGATTTTGGCATGGCAAAGGCAGGCTGAGGAGGCAGAGCATGATTGCATATAAAGGGTTTCGTCCCGGCATGATCTGCATTGATTACCAGTTTCAGATGGGCCTCAATGTGACTGATAAGGCCAACTGCCGGCAAAATGGCTTCCACTGTGCGGAGAACCCGCTGGATTGCCTGAACTATTACGGAGATATCGACCATTCGGAATATTATATCGTCAATGCCGGCGGGGACATTGACGAGGACGAGGTGGATTCCAAAATCTCCTGCACTGAGCTGACGGTCCTCAAACGGCTGACGAAAGAGGAACTGTTTCTCCATGGCCTCGCTTTTATGGCAGACCATCCCAAGCGGGAATGGAACAGCCATGTGCGGAAAGACCAGGCAGAGGCGTGTGACGGTTATGCGGCCGTCCGCGGCGCTGATCCCATAGCCAAGGGCCGCCGGAAAGGCGATGTGTTGGCGTTTGCCAAGGAAGACCCGGCCACCGGCTGCATCCAGCAGATCGTGGTGGCTACCATTGATGGAAAGACACTTCTGCCCAATGTCTGGTATGGGGTGGATCTTGAGAAAAGGATGGTGAGTTAATTTGAAGAAATCCATGCTTCAAGCGATGCCGGCGCTGACGGCATCGCAGGAGATGAAAGAAGTGGCGATGGCGGATGAGCCAAAAAAGGAGACGACTTATTATGGCCACACCTATACTACCCGCACCTATTTCGCGTTTATGAACTGTCTGGTGCAGGATGGTGTTCTGAAAGCCGCCTTTTTTCTGCCGGATCATCTGCGGCTGGATGGTAATAATCCTGCTTATGAGGTATTTATCGACAAGGAAAACCGCCAGTTTTTGACCTACGATCACTTGGAGAAAAAGTGGCGGGATGCAAAACTGGACCGTTTGGAATGGCCTGGCAGGAACTACTACGCTACCTGCTGGGTCAGCGAGGAAGATGCGGCCTTGGTTCAAGACTATTTTTCCGGCGAGCGCGGTGGCGATCTCGGCATTCTCGACTTTCAAAGGAATGTGAGGGACGAACAGCTGGAACGGCGCCACAAGCGGATCACTGACCCGTGGGACAAGGATCTGGCGCAGGTGCCGAAATTGCCAAAAGATTGGAAACGGTGGGCCGACAAGGTGGCCGTGCGGGAAAATTTTATATTTTACCATTACAAGCGCGGCGGAGCCAAAACCGGTTACTGCACCTTCTGCGGGAAGGAGGTGCCCATTTCCGGGCATCCCTACCACAACAAAGAGGGACGCTGTATCCGCTGCCGCCATCCTGTGGTGTTCAAGGCTTTGGGGCGCGCAGGCTATTTTCAAACAGATAAGTATTATGCTTATCTGGTCCAGCGTTGCAGGGATGGATTTGTCGTTCGGGAATTCCGGGCGGACAGGACCTACCGAAAGGATACCCTGCCGCACAGCGAGCCCTATTGGCGTGAGTTCCGGCGTTCGATTTATGACCGCACCGGCGAAATCCGTTCCTATTACTGGGGGATGTACTGCCAGCGGGAAACACGCTGGATCGCGGGAAGCCCCTGCTATTACGCTTATTATGGTGATCAATCCGGCCGGGTATATGGAAAGACTTTGCCCAGCCTGGAGAAAAAAGAACTTCGTCAAACCGGCTTGGCCGAGTGGATACGAAGCCATCCGATCACTGATCCTGAAAAATACCTGGCAGTCTGGAAAAGGCTTCCCCAGATGGAGCAGATCTGGAAGGCTGGACTGCAGCGGCTGACAAAGGAGTGTTTCCATAACTGCGACAACGTGCGGAAGCTGGTGCTGAACCCCAGTGAGCCCGGGCTGATCCGCGCTCTGGGTCTGGATGCCTCAAAATTCCGCCGCCTGCGGCAGATGGATGGAGACACAGAAACTTTGGCCTGGCTGCAGCTTGAGAAGCGGACCGGACAGCGCATCACGGACGACATGCTGCGCTGGAGCAAAAAGGAACAGATCAGCGCCAAGGATCTGGTGTTTATCGCAGACCGAATGAGCCTGGTGCAGATCAAAAATTATCTGGAGCGGCAAAAAGAGTATTTTGATGGCAGCTGCCAGCAGGCGCTGACCACCTGGCAGGACTATCTTGCTATGGCGGAACGGCTGCACTATGACACCAGCGATGAGATCGTCTACCGTGTGCGAAAACTGCGCCAGCGGCACGATGAACTGGTCCTTCAGAGTGAAGCCGGGAGCCTGGAAGAGCAGGCGTCGAAAATGGCGGCGAAATATCCCCATGTTAATGCCATCTGTGTGGAACTGCAGGAAAAATATGACTACAGCGATGACGACTACACGGTGCTTGCGCCCCAAGACATCTTTGAAATCATCAAGGAGGGGCGCATGCTTCATCACTGTGTCGGCAATGATGGCGCCGGCGAGCGGTACTATGACCGCATGGAACGCCGGGAAAGCTTCATCATGTTCCTGCGCCGGACGGAGGAACCTAACGATCCCTACTATACTCTGGAGATTGAACCAGATGGAACAGTTCGTCAGAAGCGCACTTTGTTTGACCGGCAGTATGAAGATATTGAACAGGCAACAGAATTCCTGATCAAATGGCAGAAGGTCATTGCGGCCCGCCTTACCGGCCGCGACCTGAAGCTGGCCGAACGGAGCCGTGAGCTGCGGAAAGAGGAATTTATCCAGATGCGAAAAGACCGTGTGATTATCCACACCGGGCATCTGGCTGGCCGTCTGCTGGCAGATGTGTTGCTGGCCGACTTAATGGAAAATACGGAAGTCATGCAGCCGCAGGCGCTCCCTGCCGCCGCGTGAGACAGGTTCAATGGCCGGGCGTCCTTTGGGGCGTCCGGCCCACTTTTATAGAATGGAGGTCCCTGATGGGGAAAAAAGGATTTGAGTATGAGATACGCGGTTACAGATATGCGCCTGAGAGTTTCCGTGCTTTTAAAGGGCTGCCGGGACAGAAAATGGAGCAGATCCCACTGTCAGATGAACAGCGCCGGAAAATGGGCTATCTCTGTATGACCCAAGGCGGTAAGGCTGGTGTAGCTTATGTAAAGCATATCGAACGGGAGCAGGAACGCAAGTGCCATCTGTATATGACCTATGGCTTTCTGATCAAGGAAAATCCACACAGATATGTGTACTGTACGGAGCTGCGATGTAGGGAAAGCGACCCACTGGCGGTGCGTCTGGATACCCTGCGTGCGTTCCGGGAACACCTGGCTCAGTATGGAGGCCGTATTGAACAGAGTGTGGAATGCGAACTGGATGGGAATTACCGCCCCGTCAAAGTACGGAAGAATTATGAGACTGCCGATTTGAACCGGCCGGTAGTGGTCCGGCTTTATACGGCGTGAAAGGAGAACTCCATGAAACAGCTTGGAAATCTGGCCGTGGTCTGCGCCCAGCGCCCCGATGTGCTGATGCAGATTTATGGCAGCGAGGTAAGCGTACACACAGGAGAGGGGCCGGAACGGGCCGTCCTCACAGCAAAATGGGATGATGATGAGACGATCCAGAGCATCATCCGGGAATTGAATTTTGGCCGGTATGCCCCGGACAGGGAAAGGATGGTGCGGCATGATTAAAAACCTGAACCAGCTCAAACGCGTTCTTCGGCCTGGTATGCGTCTGGAAGTTATCGGCCACTGCCGGCCGGGGTGCATTGGGCAGCTGCGGGAGGTCACTTGGGTCAATACCCAGGGCTTTTATACTAAAACGCTCAATCCGCCCGATCCGAAGCTCAATGCGGCAAACGAGGGGCGCGGCGCCATCCTCTGGTGGGGAGCCGCGCGCACCTGGGAATTTGAAGATGGGGTGTGTAAGTCGTACACCCGTAGCGAACATACGGCGGAGACGCTGATTATGGCGTTCCGTGTTTTAGAAAAGGAGGCGGCCTGATGGACCAGAATTTGTTGACGAAGCAGCGGGAGCTGAACGACCGGCTCAACCGCTACCGGAATGAGTATTACAATCTCAACAGCCCAAGCGTCAGTGATGCGGTCTATGACCGATTGTTTGAGGAGCTGCAGGACCTGGAAAGTGCAACGGGCGTCCAGATGTCAAATTCGCCCACCAATACCGTAGGATACCCGGCGGTCAGCAAACTGGAAAAAACAAATCACTCGATTCCGCTGCTGTCTCTGGACAAAGTGAAGAATGCGGAGGATTTGTGCCGCTTTATGGGAGAGCATCAGGTGATGTTCATGCTCAAGTTGGACGGCCTTACCATCAAGCTGACCTATGAAGGGGGCAAATTGGTGGAGGCAGCTACCCGGGGCGACGGTGATGTGGGCGAAATCGTGACCCACAACACCCGCGCTATTGGCGGCATCCCCGAGAATATCCAATATGAAGACCGCCTGATGGTCACCGGCGAGGCGTTCATCCACCCCAGCGATTTTGAACAGCTGAAAACCACTCTGGTGGACAGCGATGGGAAACCCTACAAGAACGGCCGCAATCTGGCGGCCGGCTCGGTGCGCCTGTTTGACGCCGGGACCTGCCTGGGACGGCGACTGATGTTCATGCCGTTCAATGTGCTGGAGGGCATGGAGGAACTGCCTCGCAAGTCGGAGCGCCTCAAGGCGCTGCGGCCGCTGGGCTTTCTGCCCTGCAAGTACATGGTCACCAAGCGCCCTTTGACGCAGAAGGAAACCGAGGACGGTATCCGTCAGCTCAAGGAGTATGCAGCGGACGCTGATATTCCCATTGACGGTATCGTTATTACTTACAACGACATCGCGCTGTCCAAAAGCTGCGGGCGCACGGGCCATCACTACAAGGACGGCCTTGCCTTCAAATTTGAGGATGATTTGTTCCAGACAAAGCTCCAGACGATTGAATGGACGCCCGGCCGCACCGGCGAGATTGCCCCGGTTGCCATTTTTGAGCCGGTGGAGATCGACGGATGCGAAGTGTCCAGAGCCAGCCTGCACAACCTGTCCTTCATTGAGGATCTGGAATTGGCGCCGGGCTGCCGTATCCTGGTGAGCAAGCGAAACATGATCATTCCCCATGTGGAGGAAAACCTGGACCGGGGCAATTTTTCTATGGATGCCGTAATCCCGCACCAGTGCCCCTGCTGCGGAGAGCCGACCAGAATCCACGAAACCAGTGGCCGTGGTGAAAACGGCGAGGAACGGGTCATCAAGACCCTGTTCTGCGACAACGCCACCTGCGAGACCCGGCGCCTTAAACAGTTCGTCCATTTTGTGAGCAAAAAGGCCATGAACATTGAGGGACTGTCGGAAGGAACGCTGGAAAAGCTGATTGGCCGCGGCTGGATTCACAGCTATCTGGACATTTACCGCCTGGATCAACATAGGAATGAGATCATCCGGATGGACGGTTTCGGTGAAAAGTCCTGGCAGCGTCTTTGGGACGCCATCCAGCAGAGCCGCAGCACGACATTCGAGCGGTATGTTATCGCCATGGACATCCCGATGGTCGGCAATACCGCCAGCAAGGTCCTTTGCCGGGAATTTCACGGCAGTCTGGACGAATTCCGGGATGCCGTCTATGGGGGCTATGACTTCCGACAGCTCCCGGACTTTGGAGAGACGCTGCACAACAACATTCAAGAATGGTTTAACAAGGAAGAAAATTTCTGTATTTGGGAGGAGTTGCAGATGATGATGAACATTCAGAAACCGATGGAGGCCGACAACCAGACCATCAACAGGGACAATTCTTTTTCCGGAAAGACCATTGTGGTCACGGGAAAGGTCGAGCCTTACACCCGCGACGAGATGAACAGCCTGATCGCCTCATTGGGGGCAGTGGCCGGCAGTTCGGTGACCCGCAAGACCGATTATCTGGTCTGTGGCGAGAAAGCCGGCAGCAAGCTGTCCAAGGCGCGGGAACTGGATATCCCGGTGCTGACGCCGGAGGAATTTTTCCGCATGGCCGGTGTGGCTTAACCAGTCGATTCATCAGAGTTTGACAATGGGGAGAGGGCGGTCTGCGCCCTCTCCCTATATTTTTATGGAGGAGCACCATATGGAAAGAAAGTATTTCATCCCTGTTGTCAATCGCGTTTATACCAACCGCAATAATAAACAGTACCGCTGTACCGGCTTTGTGGAGGGCAGCTGCCCGTGGGAAACAGTAGCCTATTTCACAAGGCTGTCCGACGGCTGGAGCCTGACTGCGCACGGACCGCAAATTTACGAAGATGGGACGATTGAATGGAACTATTCTACCGGCGGGCATTGGCCGCAGTGAAAAGGAGGGAAATATTGTGACCCAAGAAATTATACCTGCATACAGCACCTTCCAGAAGGACATAGATCTTACGCTGTATCACGCCTTTGCTGAATTGGTCGTACAGACAGCCCAGGACGGTGAGGCGAGAATCCTTTACCGTCAGCTGGAAGCGAGACAAATCTGGCAGGAAGATCAGAATGTTTCCAGCTATTTTGAAACCTACAGCCTGCGTTATCCCGGCGAAGTATTGGAGCGGTTCGAGGAAAAGCTGGGCGCGGATGTGCGCATTCTCCGCGCGCTTGCACTGGCCCTGGGCTACACCCGCCAGTGTCAGGCCGACACGATGTTTGTGGGCAATCAGCGGAACGATTTTCTTCAGAAACTTCGCAGGACTGCCGGGACGGATGTTTACCTGCAAGGCGCGCTCTATCTGCTGGAAACCGACGCTCCACAGCGCCGCGCGCGGCTGGAGGAATTGGCCGCCAGAGAATACGCCAGGACGGAGGAGGCTCTGTTTGTGCTCTCCCTGTTTGATGATCCGGAGGCCGGCTATCAGGCCATGCGGCCGCAGTTGACGCGGCTGTTTGGGCCGGACCGGACGCTCTCTCTGGAATGGAATTTTGGCGTGCTGGAATGGTTCATCCGTTTTTATGCTGAAGAAGCAAAACGCTATCGCGGCAAGAGCGACCTAGTGCTGCGGACACTGATGAAACTGCCTCACATGAACATGAAGCCGGACAGCCGGGAATTTTCCGTTCTCCATACCGCCGGGTACAGCATGGAAGAGATCACGCTGGCAAATTCTCTGGCGGTGTGGGCCGACCGAATACCGGGCCGGCTTTCGCCCAAAGGGATCACGGCGGAAAAGATGGCAGCGGCCTGCGTCCGAATGCTGCTGAACGGCCCGGATGGACAGCCGGAAGAGATCTATGCGTACATCAGCTGGCTGTTCCAGGTTTACAAGAAATTTGAGGTCAGGTACGAGGGATATCAGGATCTCTGGGCAGCCATCCAGACGGGGCTTGCACCCACAGCCCCCCAGACTATCCTCTGGATGAATCAAACAATTAAAAGACAGTTCCCTTATCGCTTCGATGTATTCGACCCGCGATACGACATTCTGGCAAACGAGCTGAGTAATGAGGAATATGCGGAACTGTTTACCATGCAGATGCTCCGTTCCCGTGCGGCGATCCCGCTGCGGCGCTGGCTTACGCGGTATCAGGCCCTGACTGGTGCGGAGTATATTGAGTATTTTAACAAGCGCCATTGGCTTACGCTTCGCAGCTTTATTTTGCTGGTGGAGCGAAAGGAGATCAATTTGTGGCAGTTTTTTGAGCAGCACAAGGGGGACGGGGCTCGTGCCCATCCTCTGGAGCTTTTAGAGGAATATGCGCTGAAAATCTCCAGCTGGCGGTGCTTTCGGTTCGCGCAAAAGCTGTTCAGTCAGTACACCTTCTCCCAGCTACAGGAAATTTTCGGAGATAACTTTTATTTCCACCAGAAGTTTGTCAAGAAGGAAAGCTATTATAACAAAAAAGTCCAATCGTTCTCTATGGTCCGGCCGTTCCTGACAGCGGAGCAGCACCGCCAGCTTTATGACTGGATCGATGCCTCGCTCTTTCAGACAGAGCCGGAATACTATGATTCGTTTGTCCTCTGTGCCCTGAAGGCCCCGGTGATCCAGCGCATCTATGACAAACCGCTGCTGGCGTCTGTGCTGCGGCAGCTTCTGACACACGATGCCTGCAATGGCTACGAAGTAAATCAGTTAAAGGAGCGGTTCTATTCCAAGGAAGAAATGGAGGCCGACCGAAAAGCCACCGCCGAACAGGAAGAACAGGAAAAGGAACGCCAGTGGCAGCAGCAGGTCATGAAGTGTCAGGAGAAACTTGCAAGTTGCTATAATGGCAGCGCGGAATCCCTGATCCAGTTCATGCACGGATATCATTTTGGTGAGATCAGGAAAGCTGCGCTGGGTATGGTCTATGAAAAATTGCTGGAATGGCCGGCAGGCTGCGCTCAGACCCTTGAGGCGGCGGAAATGTGGAAATTTTTTGAGCTGTGCGGGAGTCTTGTGATGTATGAGCCTCGGCCGCGCAGAGAGATATTGACAATGGTGCAAACCATCGTAGGAGGTGAAGCAGCATGACAAACACATTGAAGCATTTAGCCCTGCTCGCCCGCATGGAGAGCAGCGGCCTGAAACTGGGATTGACGGGAAAATTCCCGGAGGATGCCCTGGACCAGACCTGCGAGCGGGTGGAAACTTTTCAATTACAGAACAGGCTCCGCACCGGAAATGACAATACGCAAATTCAAAAGGAACTTGTACGGACGCCGGAATTTGCGGCGCTCTACTATGCGCTGTGCAATGATGGGGTGGATGACCGGTCGATCACAAGTATGCTCCAGTCGGCTGCGGCCTGCGGGGAGCAGTTGACACAGTATTCAAAAGAGCTGGTGCTGGCAGCGGCGGTCACAGATCTTCCCCCGTCCCTGCGGTTTTATTACATGAAATACTATCTGCCGTTTATCAAGTATGAGGAAGAAGAACAGGCCATCATCGACAACCTAAACACCTTCCCGGTTGCGGAATGGGAGGAGCTGTCTGCATTGACAGACGCCCAGAGGAACATGATGCGGCGGCCGTTTCTCGGCCCGTACCTGTTCAACTGGCACGACAATGAGCGCACGGCCCTGGAACTGCTGGAACAGAACTGGCCGCTCCAGCGGGTCCTCACGCTGCTCCACCGGCAGGGGGTGACACTGGCTCTGGACGCGAAACGGATCAAAGACCTTCGCTGGGTAGAGATGGCCGATGTGATGAAATTTCGCCGTCTGCTGGCCGCCTTTGAATACGACACCGAAGACCTCGACGCCTTCTTTGAACGGTGGCTGGAAAATCATGCAGGGCAGTATGACCTCAACTGGTTTATCTCACGCACACCGCCGCTGGACAAAGTGCAGCGACGGGAGATCCTGCGCAATGACCTGAGCTATCTCAATGCCCTGTATTCCGGCAGACTCCATCTGGATTTCAGCGCCATCCGGCGCCATCAATTTCCCATTCTCACTTATGCGGTGCAGCATGGGAAGAAGCATTTTCTGGATCTGGTGAGTGAGCACAGCGAGCTGTTTCTTTCGCTGGGACGGTATGCGTTGCTGTTTGAGGACAAGTTCTGTGAACACTGCAACCTCAACAGCCTCACGGCTAAGAACCTGCAGGCGTGCGACACCGTAGAGCGCGGCAGCAGCTACTTCGACCTGCTGGAAGATGGCAGGCAGTACACCTTTGAGGAAATGTGGCTGCTGTGGCGGCAGGATGAAATCTATGTCCGGCTTTACGCCATGCTGACGCCTCTTTCTGTGGACAGGCGGCTGCTTACCCTCCGACAGCTATTGAAGTATGGCCTGCTCAGCCGCCACATGGAAGATCAGGAGCTGGAACAGCTTGCCCGGTGTCTGCTGGAACAGCCGTTCAGTGAGTGGTATCGAGGTGCTTTTGGACACATCCGCGGCCTGACCCGGCGGACGGCCATGCGGCTGCTGCAAAAGTATGAGCAGTTGCAGGCGTTCATCCCGGAACTTCAATCCGAGGCGGATGCGATCTTTGTACTCAACAATGGGGCGGTGATTGCCGGACAGAAGAACTGGACGCAGGTTCGCGCCGCCGTTTTGACGATGGACCAGGACTGGCTCGACCTGAAACAGAGGTTTTCTTTTACCGATGAATTTGTGGAGCAGCACAGGGAGTCGGTCACCAATTTCCTGCTGCGCGGCGGCAGTGCGATGGTGCGCTCTCTGTACGGCTACCTGCAAGGCAACGACAAGGCTATCGAGGCCCTGAGAAGGATCGTACAGGCCGAACTGATGGGCCAATTCTATGCGTTGAAATACTTTGCCGACGACTTGCAGCGGGAGATCCGCTATCCCATCAGCGAGGTGCAGGAGGCAGCATGGAAACGCAATCTCACGCTGGAGCGGGGGTCGTTCTCTGCGGAAGAAGCGGACGATTTCTACTTTACGATGCGATTGGGCGAACTGCCCCACAGCACCTGCCTTTCCTGCTGGACCGGGAACCAGAGGGACTGTCTGCTGGCGGCCTTCGACTCCAACAAGAAGATGATTTTGATTCGGAAAGGCGAAGACATTGTGGCCCGCGCCTGCATCCGGCTGACGAAAGGGGCGTTCCAAAGGCCCGCGGACTTTGATTTTTCCTTTGCCGATCTGGCACAGGAGCAGTCGGCGGGCAAAATGGGAGCCAGCGATGAAATGTTGATCCTGTTTTTGGAGCGCATCTACACTTCCGGCTTAAACGATGAAGAAGCGGAAACCGCAATGAAGATGGCCGTTTCCCTGGTGACGCAGAAAGCGGCGGCCATCGGCGCCGTCGCCGTGCTGGCGAGGCGTTATCAGGATTGCTATGACCGCGATCAGTATATCGGCAGCCAGTTCTATGTGTATATCTCCAAGTCCAAGAATGGACAGCAGTATCTGGATTCTATGGGAGGCGCCGCAGTGACTTCCCATAAAGAGCAATATACGGGGACTGTTTTCCTCGTAGAACAGGCGGCGATGCGCACGGCAGCGCCGCAAAAGGAGGATAAATCTTATGAATGACCGTACACTGGTAAAATTACGATGCAATAAGGAAATTTTGGATATTCGGACCGTATCCTGGACCCGAAAATCTCCCCGCAGCTTTTCCATTCTGCGCAGCGAACTCCAGCAGTTGGAGCAGCGGCCCAAAAACCGGCTGATTTCCAGTGACTGCGGTTCCTTTGCCGTCCTGCGGCTGACGCAAGGACCGGATGGCGTGAAGATGCTGGAGATCCGGTTCACCTGGCTCCAGGAGATCGGTGCCGGCAAAGTACACGGCTGGCAGGAGAGTATTCGGCTGCCCTATGAGCCGTTCCATGTCTTCGTGGAAATTGGAGAGGATATGGATGGTGCAGAATGGCGCCACCTCTCCGTCCCGGAGATGGCCACGCCCCGTTATGAGTTCCACAGCCGGAAAAATCTCCATGAGGTTGCCCGGCGGCCCGTTCTGCGGCGCAAGCTGGGAAGGGTCCTGGAGCGGCATTTCCAGTGGCGTGGCACAGAAAAGATCGTCATTTATGATGACAGCCAGCCTTACAGCTTCTTTTTTGAAGAATACACGCCTTATGGCAGAGGAATTTGCGGCGGCATTATCCTGAATAGCGCCGAGGACTTGGCAAAGGCCAAGTACAGCGTTAATACCTAAATTACGCGCTGACTTCGTGTAACAAACGCAACGCCGCCGGACAGAGGGATTTTCCTTCTGCCCGGCGGTATTTTTTTGTTTCTCAAACAATAGTACGGAGTGGCAGCACTCCTTGCTGTTACCTCTTGATTGTCTGCAAGCAAAAGCAGGCAGGACTGCCAATGATGACAAGAAACAGCATTTAAGCGATATGGCTGGCATTGCTATTTGGCGGAAATATAAAGTATCATAATGGAAAATGTGAAAAAAGTGAACTTATCACTCTTTTTTCTTGATATCGCTAATTCCAAAGAGTGCAAACACCAGAGCCAAAACAGTCAGTGAAATAGTATTTGCAGATACAGAGGGCATGAAATAATCGACGATATAGAAGCCATAAAATGTAGCGATAGTATCTAACAACACATACATACAGACAGCGATTTCCCTTGTTATTCTGTCGAGATTAAGCAAAGCTTTTGGTAGTGCACCCGCTATTAAATTTATGGGATACGAAACAACTGATGCGATTATAAAATAGAGGATAAAGCCGCCGACGCTCTCATATTCAAAGCCGAGCAGACGCATAATTGCACCGCTGAATATGGCGATTATGGCCAGGACGACGATGATTAGAAGCGCCCCCAAAATGAATGTGATTATTTTTTCCCGCTCTTTGTTGCTGTTATTATCCAAGAGTTTCGCTCCCTTATGTCGTGATTTGATTTTGAAACTGATATGAGTATATCACAGGAATATGAACTTTTCCATTGGAATTAAAACAATTATCAAAACCTTAACGACCTATCTAATACGGCTATCCAAGAGGTGGCATGTTGCCTATACTCTTTGTGGGAGAAATATCAGAAGGGTTCTTGTAGACAGGTAAAACAAAGTTGTTGCCAAGCTCTGTCCGTTTCGACTTCCTGCTCTTGCGTTTTGACATTCTATATGGTACTCTTTCATCATAAGCCAACCCAGTTTATACACAAAGGAAAGGTGATCTTAAAATGGAAGAGTCCGAGAATAAGCGCACGCGCCGTACCCCGCAGGAGAGAGCAGCTGAGGTGGACGAAAAAATCGCAAAGATAGACCAGTCCATCAAAGAGCTGGAATCAAAAAAAGAGTCTGTTGTGGCAGAGTATGATGCGAAGATCACCGCAGCCAGAGAACGCATAAAATCTCTGGAGGCCAAGAAGCAGGAGATCCTGGCCCCCAAGCCGCCCCGCAAGCCTCGTAAGACGAAAAAGCAGAAGATCCAAGAGATCGTTAAGCTGGCAATGAAAAATGGAATGTCGGTAGAAGAAATTGCTGGTCAGCTCCATGTAGAAGTTGAGGACTAAATCCTTTGCAAAATAACAGCAGCGCCGCCCACGGTAGAGCCGGGACGGCGCTGTTCTGTTATTTTGGTGTGAAGCGGTAGCCGTGGCCCCGAACGGTTTCGATGATGTGAACCCCCAGCTTGCGGCGGAGCTTATAGACCATGCTGGAGATCCCTGTCCAACTGGCATCATAGGAGTCCGCTGCGACAGCCTCGTAGATTTGGCGGGCGGTGAACACCTGCCCTGGCCGGCGGGCCAGCAGGAGCAGAATGTCAAACTCCATCGGCGTCAGCTCCACCGTCTGGCCGGCCTGCCACACCAGCCTGCGCTGCGGATCGATTTGCAGAGAGCCATAGAGCAGCGGTGCGTCTGCGGAGGCGGCCACCGTGGAGAAGTCTGCGACAGAAGCAAGAGCCGTCACAGTGTTCGCAAAGATGGCGTCCTCGCCATCGCTGAAGGATAAAATTATAAACTTCCCATGTGGACACCTCCCCATTATTTAAGTAAGATCTTGATATAGCCGGTCACTTTTTCGGCCTACTCCAAGCATCATTATACAAATTAGCAGTAGAATGATTCCGCAGGCAATCCAACTTCCCATATACAAGGACTTTGGAGCAAATTTCAACAGTAGGTACGCGGTTCCACAGGTAACTGCAACTCCAATCAGGGATGTTAAAATTGCTGGCAGACTTTGCTTAATAATATGCGTGACATTTTCCCACTCAAAATTAGGGAAAATCAGATTTAAGATATAGCCCATAGTGCCGATAAACACTGAACACAGCAAAGGAAAAGCATACCCTAACATAACTTTCGGAAAAGACCATTGTAAATACAATGCCATGATAGTGTTCAAAGCAAAAATTGTCGGTACGGACAACGAAAGATGATGTAGTACCTTTGCTTGGAAAATGCTCTTTGCCGCGATAGGTAAGGATTTAAGTGCCTCTATCTGTTTTCCCTCAATAGAGATACTGGCATAGGTTGTGCAGGATATTGTCGTCAAAACGGAGAACGCATATATGAACAGCACATCATAATCCGAGGGGGAAACCTGAAAATATTCGGCTAACTGGTAAATATATGGATTGATCCTATCAGGTATCAAAACAACCAACAAAACAAATACCGCAGCAAAAAGCAATCCACAAGCTGTATTCGTCAGATACACGGGAAGCGAAAAATAACGTATGCGCTCTCTTACCAAAAGGGCAGACAATGTGTTATGCCGCTTCACTGTTTGCTTACTCCAATCGACAGTGTGGTATTTTGAGCTTTGCGTTGTATCATTGCTATACCAACTCTGATATATCTTGGTTAAACCATAGATCAGAAAGCCGCCGATAAGGAAAACTGTACCGAAGTATATCCCTATCAATAGATAGTCCCCATAAAGTAGCCGCTGAATGTACTTGCCTGCGTAAATTGCAAAAGCTGATGTAGAAAAGCTATCCCCCAAATTTCCGGCAGCTATATCTGGAAACTTACAAAACATAAATAGCATAAATGCAAATAAAATCAGAATTGCTCCGGCTGCCTTTATCCGAGCAGTACGAGCAGAAGAACTTTTCAAGACACGGTAAATTTGTGTCCCTATCATTGTTCCCAAAAGGCCGGGAATAATGGGAAAGAGAAGTGTTGAATAAACCACTATTAGGTAAAAAAGAAATCCCATGCCTGCGGTTAAGCCAAACAACACCATCATAGGAAGCAGTAACGCCCCGGTAAGGATCACTTCAACCATATACAGAATACTTAATTTTGAGATTATCAATGTGAGCAACGGAATAGGAAGTGCAAGCACACTGTCAATATTTGTGTCGCTAAGCAGCAGACCACTCCCCCAAAAAATGCTAATTGCAACATTGAGTATCAGGCAAATTAGCGCCATTGGAAACACAAGCTCGGTAACTATTTCTTCCCTTAACCATGTAATAGAATAAATGATTTTCAAGGAGTACATCAGATATGCAAGCAATCCCATTAGGATCACAGCTACAAGTATATACAGAGTGATTGCTTTTTTACGGTTCTTTGTATCCGCATAGCGAAGCTGATTGGCATGAGATAGCTGCAAAAGATTATTTCTTAGTAGGAGTAACAGAAATTTCATCGTCATTCATCTCCATAAACACTTCTTCCAACCCCTTTGTTCCAACGATTTCTGTCGTTATGCCGGAATACAATAGGCGTCCTTGCTTAATGACAGATATTTTATTACACACTTTTTCTACCACATCGAGAATATGGCTTGAAAACAAAACAGAATTTCCACTTGCACACAATTCTTTCATCTGCTCTTTTAGGATCACAAATGCCTCCGGGTCTAAGCCAACAAAAGGTTCATCCAAAATCAGAAGTTTGGGTGTGTGCGAAAAAGCAGCAATCAGTGCGAGTTTTTGCTTCATACCATGTGAATAAGATGAAATCAAATTATTCAAATATGGCTCCATCTGGAAAGCAGAAGCCAATCTCTCGAAATTTTGTTTGCGATTTTTGGATGTCACTTCGTAAATGTCGCAAATGAAGTTAAGATATTGCAAACCTGTCATATACTCGTCAAGTTGTGGATTGTCTGGTACATACGCCATTTTCCGCTTACAAGCCATTGGCTCTTTGAGTACAGAAATTCCATCCAAAAGGATTTCCCCATCGTTAATGCCGATAATGCCCAAACAGGCTTTCAATGTCGTTGTTTTTCCAGCTCCATTCTTCCCAATGAAGCCCATTATGTCGCCATCTTCCACGACTAAACTAAGATTGCATACGGCCTTTTTTGTACCGTAGTTTTTGGATAAGTTCTTAATTTGTAACATAGCATTTCTCGCCTATATTTAGAAATTTTTCAAAATGAAAATCAAAAAAATAACCGTTCCGCTGACATATTTCTGTTCAGGGGGATTTTACTTTAACCCCATAAAGATCATAACCCCAGTAACAACAAATGCGATAACGGCCATGATGTAATACATATACGGCTTAGTATTTTCTTTCTTGTTCAGGGTAAAACCGGCAATAAGGTTAAGCAGGACACAGGCCACCGGGACACCAAACACCACAATATTACGGGGCCAGAAAGAATTTGCTGCCCCGGAAGAATCGAAGTGGACGGGAATAGACTCCGGCAGGCGGCTGTAAAAAGCGAGAAAAACTGCCAGTGTCAATGCACACAGAACAGTGCTGATAATAATATGCTTCTTTGCGGATTTCATAAGTAGTACCTCCTTTAATTGCCTTGCTTTTTCCTCTTAAAATAGAGTACAAGCGAATAGACCAATGGAATAATGCCAACCAGAAAAATGATTAGCGGAACGGTTACATACATTAAATTGTGCAACGGGTGAATAAGGCAGATGAACCCAGCCAATATCCATGTATAGCTCCCCAAACGATGTGTTTTGTACCAGCCTTCTTCATCATCAAAAAGCCACGGAAACTTTAGCCCAACATAAGGGTTGATATGGTTTTTGGGGAAATAGTTGCCGCTGATAATAAGCAAGACACCAATAAAAACATATACATAGGCATCTTCCATAACCTTATCTGGAAATAGTACAGAATACACCTGTGGGAGCAAATAAATAACTCCTGCAATCGGCATAATCCATTTGCCCAATGACACCAACGCTTTGGCTCCATTTGTAGAAGCAATTTTAATACTAAGAGCAAGGTTCAGAACAATATTCATCAATAGCGCAATCACATAAAGTAAAATGTAATTTTCGGCACTGGCCCCACCCATTTGGGACAGAATAAATGTCACGATAGACAAAACAATGCAAATTGCACTTGTAAGAAACAAGGTGCGTTTATTTTTTTGGTTCATCTTTATCCTCCTGAAATTGCATAAGCCACATAACAACACTTTCAAATACTGATGTATTGATTTCATAGTAGATGTACTTCTGATACCGTGTTTCAAAAACCAAATCAGCCTTTTTTAGAGTGGAAAGATGATATGAAATAGTGGCATTTGTCAAATCAAATTCCGCAGCAATTTCACCGGCTGACATCTTCCGGTTCTGCTTTAGTTTTAGCAATATCTCCCGTCGAACAGGATCGCTTAATGCCTTGAAAATATTAGGTAAACTCACAGTGCTTTCACCTTTGCCTCCTGTTATTTTGAAAACTCTCTAAATGATACTTTCATTGTAGCATGACAATGTGGAAAGTCAATACTTATTTAGAAAAAAATCAAAATGAATATAATTTACTCCACTCCACATATAGAAGCACAAACCCAAATTCCTAAATATATAACAGCAGCGCCGCCCCGGTAGAGCCGAGGCGGCGCTGTTCTGCTAATCTGGTGTGAAGCGGTAGCCGTGGTCCCGCACCATCTTGATGATACTGGCGCCCAGCTTGCGGCGGAGCTTGTAGATCATGCTGGAAATACCTGTCCAGCTGGAATCAAAGGAGTCCACGGCGACGGCTTCGTAGATCTGTCGGGCAGAGAACACCTGCCCTGGCCGACGGGCCAGCAGGAGCAGAATATCAAATTCCATCGGCGTCAGGTCCACCGTCTGGCCGGCCTGCCACACCAGCCTGCGCTGCGGATCGATTTGCAGGGAGCCAAAGAGCAGCGGTGCATCTGCGGAGGCGGCCACCGTGGAAAAGTCTGCGACTGAAGCAAGGGCTGTCACGGTATTTGCAAAGATGGCGTCCTCGCCATCGCTGAAGGATAAAATTATAAACTTCCCATGTGGACCACCTCCCTTGATCAACTAGCACATATCATGTTTCAATAGAACGATGGAACAGTATCCATGTGCTTACAAAATAGCCAACCAGCAGCAGCAACAGAATACTCACCGTTGTTCCAATTTGCAGCAATAAAGTGCCGATTCCAATATACGCGGAGATCTCGACGGATATGGTCTGCAAAAAATAAACAATTACGACAGTGGAAACACCAATAGCCACGACGATAGGGAGTCCAAACCATACCCCAAGTTGTTTGAGCACCAGTTTTCTAATGTTCCGCTCCTCCACTCCTAATTTACGCAGAACAGAGAACCGGTATCGGTATTGGCCTGCGTCCAGGAGCTGCTGCAGGGACAGCACAGTGAGGCAAATGACCATCAGCACCACGGCCCCGTAGAGCATGGCAGCCTGCAGGACGAAGTTTCCGGCCCGGGTGCTGTTGATCTGCAGGGTACTCAGCCGGATCGAGTAGGCCACGCCGGTATCTGCCAATTCGGGGTACTGCTCTGTAAAGACCTGTTCCAGTTCGCGGGCATTGTCATAGGAGATAGCATCGGTCGTAGTAATATAGCGGTTGCGCATTACCGGGAGCAGTTGCGCACACACGCTGTCAGGGAAGACAAAGAGAACATTCGTGTAGGAGTTATAAGCCGTCTGCCCGATAGCTTCCTCATAGTACGACTGCTCTGCAAGCGTCAGTGTGCCGGCATCGGTCTGTACCTGTGTGTGATCCCTCAAAAAGCTGTCCCGCTCGTCAGTTGTGGCGATGGTCTGCCAGTGGGTCGTAAACTCGCCGTCCGCAAGAAAGATTGGCTCATAGCCAAGCATTTCTCGAATGGTGTTGTAGTCGCTCAGGGCGATGGCCACAACAGGGAAATCGTATTTGACCCTGTTATGAAAGTCTGCCCGGTTTGGCAGATATAGACTGAAGGTACAATCGTAAGCTGTTTCAATGCTGTGATCTGTGAGGTAATCTGTTACTGTGTCATAATCGTCCTGTGGAAGATTTGCCTCCTCATACACATCGTTATATCGGGAATATATCTGCACATCGTACATAGAGCGTGCATCCAGATACCCGGAGGCCCATTCTACCAGAACCGGTGCGGCGATAAACAGGAAGATTGCCAGAACCAAGGTTACGCAGGTCAGAGACATCGTTTTGCTGGTGGTGCTCAATTTGGAGATGATCTGCCCAAAGAAGAACAGGTTTTCACCCTTGTATCGATGTTCCGGTTTCCCCTCTTTCCATGCAACGATGAAGCTGCTGACGAGATAGATCAGGACGCAGATAAGAAAAATGAGATCCACCAAGACGAAGAGCAGGTATTGATTGATCGCTCCGCCTCCCAGAGCCAGTAAATATCGACTGTTCAGCATCGGCACGCTGGCTGCGGCCAATGTGTTCAGAAAGGCACTGAACAAGAGCCCGGAGAAAAGTGCCGTGAACCCGCCTTTTTTCCGGCGGAGCGCCCAGAGGGCGGGCCACAGCAGGCTCATGGCTGGAAACAGGATGTTTCCCCAAAACATGAGCTGCACGGGCAGCGCAAAGCGGCTGTCCCAGTAGAACAGAACCTTCTGCACCCCGGTCACACACATCCAGACCGAGAACACTTCAAAGAAGATTACAAGCACCCAGATCCAGCGGCTCTTGCGAAGTTCCGGCCCATTCTCTCGGTTTGCTGTTAGCATATCAATAATCTTCATCTTTCGGATTGCGCGGGTGTTTGAAAGCCCCACTACAAGAAAGCTGAGGACAAAGAAGGCAACCGTCAGCAGTACGGTGTCTGGAAACAGCGTCCAGGTGATCTCATACTGCTTTCCATAAGAGGTCAGCAACATCGCTGTAATGAATTGGGAGCAAAACACGCCGAAGAAAATCCCTGCGACAATAGACACCAACCCCATGAGGAAGGTCTCAGCAAAGAAAAGCCGGCCAATAGTTCGCTGCTCCATGCCCATAATGGATTGAAGTGCAAACTCACGCTGTTTCCGCCGGAGCATATAGTTGTTGACGAAGCGAATCAGAAACAAGAGAAACAGCGTGATGGCGCAGATAGCCAACTTCATACCGTCACTGAGCATTGTGAAATCATATTCTGTCCCTATATCCGGATCATAGTTACTGCTGGAGATGGAGAGGAAGGAATAAAATAGGGTGACGCAGATAGTCATGGTCAAGATGTAGACCAGATAATCCTGGATAGACCGCCTGGCGTTCCGAAAGACAAGTTTAGCATACATGGCTATCACCTCCTCCCAGTTGAGTTAGGACATGCAGGATCTTATCAAAGAAGACCCTTCTGCTGTCGCCGCCTTTGTTCAGCTCAGTGAAAATTCTACCATCTTGAAGGAAGAGAATCCGGTTGGCGTAGCTGGCCGTAAAGGCATCGTGAGTCACCATAAGGATTGTGGCACCAAGCTGCTCGTTGATGCTCTGGATGGTAGAGAGCAACATTTGCGCCGAATGGCTGTCCAGTGCGCCGGTGGGCTCATCGGCCAGTAAGAGCTTGGGGTGGTTGATGATAGCCCGGGCGCAGGCACATCGCTGTTTTTGTCCCCCGGAGACTTGGTAGGGGTATTTGTCCAGAATATCCCGGATGTTCAGCTTATCAGCCATTTCTCGGATGCGAGGCTCCACATCGTTGGCTGGCGCCCCGTTGATGGCGAGGGCCAGAGCGATGTTCTCGGAAATCGTCAATGTATCCAGCAGATTGAAGTCCTGGAAGACAAAGCCCAGGTTTTCCCGTCGAAATCGAGCAAGGGATTTGGGGCGTAGTTCCGTCACATCTGTCCCTTCCAGGTAAATATGGCCGGCGCTGACGGTATCAATGGTGGAGATACAGTTGAGCAGGGTGGTCTTGCCGGAGCCAGAGGCCCCCATGATTCCCAAAAATTCGCCCTCCGAGACGGAAAAGCTGATGTCCTGAATGGCTTTTGTAATATTGCCTTCATTGCCATAGTATTTTTGTATGTGATCTAATTTCAAGATGGATTCCATGTATCTTGCCTCCCAAGGTATTTTTCTTATCTCTATTGTACCTACTGTGCGGTCACTTTTGTATCAACTTTTCTTTCGCAGTTCTTACAAAAATGTAAGAAGTGCAGAGCTGATCAGCTCTGCACCCCTGTTATAAAGTCATTGATATGGAAAGAAAGTGTCATGGTGGTTCCTTTGCCTGACGAGGACGCAGACAGCCCAATCCCCAGTTTGTCGCACAGACGCTTGCAGAGATATAGGCCGATCCCTGTGGAGCTGTGAATGATCCGGCCATTCCGGCCTGTAAAGCCTTTCTCAAAGATCCGCGGAAGGTCGCTCTCCGGTATGCCAACTCCATTATCAGCAATAGATAAAAGTATCTGATCTCCTGACCGCTCTGTGAAGATGTGCAGAGAGGGCTTCTGCTGGACACGGTACTTAACGGCGTTGCTGATGATTTGATTGAGAATAAAACGCACCCATTTGTCATCTGCATAGACAACAGGCCCCAGTTCATCCACAGTAATTGTCATGTTGCTTTGCCGCAGGAGATACTTATTATCAGCGATGGCACCATGCACTACATCTGATAGACTCATTTCCCGAATGGAGTAGTCCTTCTCCGTATGTTCACTGCGGGCGTAGTAGAGTGCCTGTTCCGTGTAGCGATTGATGTTCTCCAGCTCTGCCAGTACCTCCCGGGAAAAGGGGGAACGGTTGTTCTCACACAGTAACTTTAGCGCGGTGATGGGCGTCTTGACCTCATGAACCCACTGTTCGATATAAGCATGATATTCGCCCCGTTCCCGCTCCACCTCGCTGATTCGCTCCAGCATAGATTTCTCGGCCATCTTCAGGAGCTGATAAAATGCCTGCTCCTCCGCCCGGTTCGGCTCCGGCATGACTTCAGGGATCAGATACTTTTCCTTCAACTGCTCAGCCATATCCAGTAATTTGCTGAGCCTCTTTTTCCGGGAAAGATAGCAGAGGCTCAGGCAAAGGATCAAGACAAGTATCCAGATAATAAGGATAAACAGGACTGTCTGAATCGCGTTTCCCGTCGCCAGCAGGAACAACGACAGGGCCAAAGCGCCCAGTAGGTTCAGTAAGATGACGGGCAAATGATTTTTGACATACAATTTCCCACTCATATCATGTACCCCTGACGGTGTTTGGTTTTGATGAAATCCGTCAGGCCAATGCTGACCAATTTCTCTCGTATGCGGGTGATGTGGACACTCAACGCATTGTCATCCACATAGAGCTGGTTATCCCAAAGGAAATCTACAATGTCGCTACGAGGACAGATTTTTCCAGCGTTCTTAAAAAGGTAGTAAAGAATCTTTGCCTCATTTTTGGTCAATTCAATCCTTTGCCCACCGTATTCAATGACACCGCTCTCCAGATGCAAAGTGGCACCATTCCAGACAAGTACCTCGGATGTTTGCGCAATAGCATTTGCCTTTCGCAGAAGAGAGGCGATTTTGGCAAGAAGAATTGCTGTATTATATGGCTTTGAGATGAAAGCATCCCCACCCAGCATAATGCTGTTGAGTTCATCCATGTCCGTGTTGCTGCTGGTGACAAAAATAATTGGGATTTCCGAGAATGTGCGGACCTGTGAGCAAATATCGAAGCCGCTGTTTCCTGGGAGCTTTATATCCAGCAGAACCAAATGGGGGGCAAAAGTTTTTACCTGCTCGATCACTTTGGAAAAGTCTGAAACCACACCAACCTCATAGCCGTTGCCGGATAGCAGATTTTTTAATTGCGTTTGTATAGTAAGATCATCTTCGACAATGAGTATCCTTTGTTTCACAAGGTCACCTCCACATATCTTTTATTATACCTGATAAAGAAGGGTTTCTCAATCCACATTACAGGTACAAGAAATGCAAAAAGTTTCTTAATTGGTTAAACGATGAAGGGAAAAGAAGACACAGCAGCGCCGCCCCGGTAGAGCTGGGGCGGCGCTGTTCTGTTATTTTGGTGTGAAGCGGTAGCCGTGGCCCCGGACGGTTTCGATGATGTCAGCCCCCAGTTTGCGGCGGAGCTTATAGACCATGCTGGAGATCCCCGTCCAGCTGGCGTCAAAGGAGTCCGCTGCGACGGCCTCATAGATCTGACGGGCGGTGAACACCTGCCCTGGCCGGTAGGCCAGCAGGAGCAGAATGTCAAACTCCATTGGCGTCAGGTCCACCGCATGCCCGGACTGCCACACCAGCCTGTGCTGCGGGTCGATTTGCAGAGAGCCAAAGAGCAGCGGCGCATCTGCGGAGGCGGCCACCGTGGACAAGTCTGCGACAGAAGCAAGGGCCGTCACAGTATTCGCAAAGATAGCGTCCTCGCCATCGTTGAAGGAAAGGATTATAAACTTCCCATGTGGATCACCTCTCTCTATTATGAGGTGTGGTCATCTTGATTATCACTTGGATTAGCTGACTTAACTGTATCGGAAAAATGTTAGTTTAATACGGCTTTTAATCGGTTTATTTAATCGGCAAAGTAACATAGAAGGTTGCTCCGCCCCCTGCGGTATCTGTAAAGCCGACAGTTCCCTCCAACATTTTGGACAGCTCCAAAGCAATGCTCAATCCCAAGCCAAAATGTGTTTTATCCGAACGGGATTTATCTGCACAATAGAAGCGATCAAATATATAGGATTTATCTTTCTCTGCAACCCCACACCCATGATCGACAATGGAAATCGTGACTTCCCTTAGTGATAAACTGGCGTAAATGTCGATGGAGGCCCCGGCTGGAGAATAATAGATGGCGTTATCCATGAAAACGCTCAGGATTTGGAATAAGCGTTCCCGATCCGTGAATAGCTTCGGAAAACTGGTTTGATTCAGGTCTAAGTTCAGACGGAGCTTTTCTTTCATACATACCGGTTCGTAGGCTTCATAAAGGGAGATCAATAAGGTATCCAGATTGACCTCGGATTTTTGTATCGTCCATTTGTCTGCGTCCGAAGAAGCGAGAAGCAGCATATCACGGACGAGCCTTGACATCCGCATACATTCGGAATCAATCGTCTGTAAACCAGCCTGTATTTGCGGTTCATCCTGCGGGATAGTATCTTGCAGTTTTTCCGCACTTGTCATAATCACTGCCAGTGGTGATTTTAGTTCATGGGAGGCTGCCGCAACGAAGTCTTTCTGACCTTTCAAAATCTTTTCTGTCGGTTCAAATGCTCTTTTGATAAGGAACCGGCTCAAAAGAAATATGCACAGGAAAGAGAAAAGCCAAACCAAACCATAGGATACCATGTGAGTTCTAAAAACTTCCCATATAGAGGTTTTCGGATAGAAGATCTCCAGCATATAAATCTGCCCTGATTTTGCCCGGATGGTTGCAGTGACCCCATAGTAATGCTCACCTTGGCTGCCTGTGATCTCCAAAGGCTCCATGATGGAGGACGCCTCAGAAGTCGTCTGAAAATACGCAATCATCTCATTCATGGATGATGAGAGTGTTTCTGCTTCTGTTGGGAAATTTGCGTTGTTTTCGTAGAGGATGTCACCATATAAATCCTTCAAAATGGTGGATACCTCATTGTTCCCCCAGTTCAAGAGTATGCGTTCTGCCGGTGCCTGTTCGGTTTCCAATTCCAAGACAAAAAAAGAAGCCATTTTCTGTAGGTAGTTCTTATCTGCGGCGACTTCGGACTGATATTGGCCATAAGAAAGAACCGCCATAACAGCGGTGATGAGGCACATGATGGTAATAATAAAGATCGTTTGTAATCGTCGGGATAACTTTTTAAGCATGAGAGCACTCCAGTTTATAGCCAGTTCCATAGACTGTTTTTATTTCACATTGACTTTGCAGCTCCTTTAAGCGTTTACGCAGAAAAGAAATATAGTTCTCTACATTTCCCGGTTCAACATCGGAATTGGCTCCCCACACTCGCAGTACGAGCTGCTCTTTCGTCAGTAATGTTTCGGGTGTTTTCATAAAATGATAGAGCAGCTCTGCCTCTTTCCCTGTCAGTGTTAGCTCCTGATCTCCTTTTCGTAATATCCGGTTCACCCGATCAAAAGATAAATCGGAATAGGTCAAGCTATTGGACCCCTTTATCTCATAGGGGCGTCTTGTTAAAGCCCGGACCCTGGCAAGAAGTTCCCGGATGTGGAATGGCTTTACCAGATAATCGTCAGCACCGCCATCCAAACCGTCGATTCGGTCATCCAAGGCGGACATCCCCGTGATGATAATGACAGGGATGTTGATTCCTTTCCGCCGCATGGACTTTATGATCGTCAGGCCATCAATGATGGGGAGCATACGATCCACAATGGCAAGTTCATAGCCTAAGTCTGTATTGAGTGCGTAAAGCATGGCGGTTTCCCCGTCATGGCAGCTATCTACGGAATAACTCTCTTTGCCGAGAGCTTCTTCAATCGTGTCGCACAGGTTTAAATCATCTTCTAATAGTAAGACTCTCATTTATATCAAATCCTTTTTGGGGTTCTTTTTATAACCGATTATACCATACGAAACCTATAAAAGTCCTCTAAAAAATTGTGAATATTCGTCTTCCGCTTAGAGGACTTTTAGCGGAGTTTTTTTGTATCATGGGAAGGCAGTCAGGCGGAGGAACGCGGAGAATCGCGTATTCCAAGCTGCAAGGTGCGGCAGGATTGCCGCATAACAAACTCTTATAACACAGAAAGGCGGAATTTCAAATGAAACATTCAAAGTGGATTGCATTGCTTTTGACAGGTGTGTGCGCTGTATCGCTGCTGGCAGGCTGCGGCAGCAAGGGAAATGATACTTCCCCTCAGACTTCTTCTCAGCAGCAAGGCAGCGCCAAACTGAACGATGAGGTATATGAAGGTTCGGTTTTAAGCGGGACGGTGATGAACTATGCGGATGGTGAGTTTTCTGTATTAGCCATTCAGGAAGAAACCGCTGATGATGGCGGAGAGATCGCTATCATGCCCGCACCCGGCTCCGAGGGGGAAAACAACACAACAAAGGTAACTTATGGCGAAGATTGCGAGTTCCAGGTTGTCAGGATTGACGCTTCACAGGAAAAAGCTCCTGAATATCAAGAAGCCAGTGCCGGGGATGTACAAAAGCTCACAGAGGTTATTGTCTTTGGAGAGGAACTTTCTTCCGGCGAAGTACAGGCAGACAAGGTACTTATTGCGGACATTTACAACAAGGACAAAATGCCTGGCAGCTATTAAGAAGTGACGAGGTGGCGCGATGGCATTTTATCGAAGGGCTTTTTTATACCTGTGGCGAAAACGGGGGAAATCACTTTTGCTTTTGCTGATCTTTCTATTTGTAAATACGATGATTTTAAGCACCAGCCTGATCCTGCGCGCCACAGAGGAAACGAAGGCCACAATGCAGGAAAAAACGAAATCTAAGGTGGTCTGTGAGATTGCAGAGTCAGGCGCGCAAATCACAGCACAGGATTTGGAACAAATAGAAAGCCTTCCCCATGTTGTTTCTGTGAACCGTTTAGGTGAGGACTACGCATTTTTAAGCAACGCAGTTCCGCTTACGGCCAGCGGTTCCGAAGAAGATGAAAACTGGATGGTGAAGCTGTCCTCTTTTGATGAGTTGGAATATGACAGCCCATTTGTAGACCGTCCGTACAAACTGACGGAGGGTGATTTCCTGACGGCGAACTCAAAAAACAGCGCGATTGTTCATGCTGATTTTGCTGAAAAGAATGGGCTTGCGGTTGGGGACGAGATTGGTGTGGAGATCAACGGGGGCAAATCCATATCCTTGACGATTATAGGATTATACCGAGCAGGTAATGAGCGCAAACAGGATGAAGATACCTTGGCGGTACACCGCATTGAAAATCAGGTGTTCATTGATAATACGGCTTATACGGAATTGTTCGGTGAGGATGATTTTTATAAGGTGGCTGTTTACACAGACGCACCGGAATACTTGGAAACACTGTCTGAGGATTTGCAAACCCTCTTGGGTGATAAAACAAGCATTAAAGGTTCAGACGCACTCTATCGGCAGATGAAAGCTCCTTTAGAGCAAATCACGAAGGTTGTTGAACTTATGTTGATCCTTACCTTTGTTACGGGAACGGTGGTTATTTCATTGTTGCTGTGTATGTGGACAAGGACGAGGCAGAAAGAAATGGCGGTATTCATCAGTATGGGCGAAAGGAAAATCAAAATCTTCCTTCAAGCCATACTGGAATCGGTAACGCTGTTTCTGATTTCAGGCATAGCGTCCTGTGGTCTGGGGATTTATGCGGCTGGCTGGTTACAGAAAATGCTGGTTTCATCCAGCAGTGACCAAATCAGCTTGCAAATATCGCTTCAAGCTCAGGATATGGCAGTATTGCTTGCCATAGGCGGAGCGGTTGTACTAATCGCGGTGTTTTTGGCTGTTTTCCCCATCCTGAAAACCAGCCCGCGTGAAATACTTTCAAGAATGGAGGGATAGAGCCGTGAATGTATTGCAGAGAGCTTGGCGCTCCGTTATTAGAAAACCTGTGAGAAGTATTCTGCTCTTATTGGTAATCTGTATCATTAGCCTGCTTTTCCTATCGGGAATGGCCAGCCGGTCAGCGAATATCGCTACGAAGGACAGTACCCGGCAGGCAATCGGCGCAGGCTTCTTGCTAACGAAGAACGCAGAAAATGAAAGCAAGCGGGTGGAAGATCTTTCTAAAAAAATAGGCGATAAGGACGGTAGCTTGGAAGGCTACCATCAAAAGAAAGAGATGATCGAGGGCCAGCCCATGTGGAGAACATGGACGGACAATGTTTTTCACTGTATCAAGACAGAGGACATTGAAAAGATCGCCGGTGTGGAAGGTATTTCAGATTATAATATCACCACTGCTCCTACCCGCGTCAAAGGCAGCAATTTTGAGAGAATTGAAGATCCTGAAGCAGACCAGACCTATGACTTTGGCGGTGTTGCGCTGCTGGGGAACAGGGACATGGCACTGGACGCCAATGTACTCAGTGGGAATGTCAGTATCGTAGAAGGCCGGATGGTAACGCCGGAAGATACCGATGTTTGTGTGATTTCCGAAGAACTCGCTGAAAAGAATGGATTGAAAGCTGGGGACACCATAGGCTTTCACCCAATCGAAAATGACGAACCTATTTCAGAAGCAACGATTATCGGGATTTACCAAGTGAAAGAGAAAATGACGCCTTATATGTCCGGCGACACTTATCGCTCCGAAAATGTCATTTTCACGGATTTACATTTCCCGGAAAAGGCGGAACAGGATACCCCTCTTTTTGAGCGGGCCTATTTCAAAGTGGCCAATGTGGATGATTACGAAAATGTAAAGGAACGGATCAGAGCATTAAGCCTTGACTGGGAATTATATGACCTTATCGACAACAACGGAAATCTCACCACGATGGCCGGGAACTTTAATGACCTGGAGAATATCAGCGAAACCATGCTGTGGATCGTTGCAGGAGGCAGTTTTATTATTCTGTTTTTGATTTTCCTGTTTTGGATTCGCAACCGCAAAAACGAAATTGGAATATTGTTGTCCTTGGGAATTTCAAAGCCAAAAATCCTGCTTCAAATTGTTATCGAAGCACTTATGATTGGAGTTATCGCACTGGGTATTTCCTTTGTAGCGGCTCCTGCGACTTCTCAGGCAGCAGCAACATATCTCATAGGACAGCAGGAAGAACAGGCACAGTTGGAGCAGGAAGCTGTTGAAGGACAGGTTGCAACGGAATACAAAGAACCGGAGCTTGCAATCACGGGCGTTCAGGCTGATGTAACGAAAGATATGCTTATGATTGACAGCCTGGGGATCGGCGCGCTCATCATTCTCTCGACATCGGCTGCAAGTGTCCTGATTTTCCGTAAAAACCCCAAAAACATATTAAGCGAAATGAGTTAGGAGGTGCCTTATGATTTTACAGGCCATAAACTTGAGCTATGCCTATAAAACAAAAAAAGACCGTCAGGTCTTGAAACAGGTATCCGCGGATTTTGAAGAAGGCAGATTTTATGCAGTGGTGGGTTCCAGCGGCTCAGGCAAGACAACCTTTCTCTCTTTGCTGGCCGGACTGGACAGCCCCGGCAAAGGGATCGTCAAATACAGGGGCGAGGATATACAGAAAAAGGGGTTGAACGCTCACCGCAAGCACAATATTTCCCTTGTTTTTCAGAATTACAATCTGATTGATTATCTCACCACTGAGGAGAACGTCAAAATGGGCGGGAGCAAAAATCCGGGGAGCCTACTGGATAAAGTGAGTATTCCCCGTGAGGATTGGAAACGAAATGTTTTGCAGCTCTCTGGCGGTCAGCAACAGCGCGTGGCGATAGCCCGCGCCTTGGCGAGTGAAGCCAAAGTACTTTTAGCTGATGAACCAACCGGCAATCTGGACGAGGATACTGCTCAGGAAATCATTGAGCTTCTAAAGAAAACAGCACATGAACATGGTAAGTGCGTTATTGTCGTTACCCATAGTAAGACTCTTGCGAATGAAGCGGATGAAATCTTGGAAATCAGTCATGGGACGTTGCACAAGTGTGAGAAGTTTTAGAAAAGCAAAGATGGCTTGCTGTCAATCCCATATCGAACTAACTTTCTGAACATCACTGATATAATAGCAAACAGTGCCGCTCCGGATTTTCCAGGGCGGCGCTGTTCTGCTATTTGGGTGTGAAGCGATAGCCGTGTCCCCGCACCGTTTCGATGATACCGGCGCCCAGTTTGCGGCGGAGCCTATAGACCATGCTGGAGATTCCCGTCCAGCTTGCGTCATAGGAGTCCACGGCGACGGCTTCGTAGATCTGTCGGGCAGAGAACACCTGCCCTGGCCGGCGGGCCAGCAGGAGCAGAATATCAAACTCCATTGGCGTCAGCTCCACCGCCTGGCCGGACCGCCATACCAGCCTGCGCTGCGGGTCGATTTGCAGATTTCCAGACAATAAAGTAAAATCAGTGTTCTCTTGAATCTCAATATGCTCTGCCCGAAATGCCCGCATGAGCCGATGAAGTAAGGCATCTTGTACCTTTGTTGGATTCGTTATCCGAATAATGATGGTCTTTTCCATCCTGACGCCTCCTCGTGAGCCGTCGTGATGGAATAAGGCGCGAGAAAGGGCTGCTTCAAATCTCCGCCGAAACGGGCTTCTAAATGCGTAGGAAACCCCATAAGAAAGCACCGGACGCGGCGGCCTACTGGCCCTGCGTCCGGCGCTTTTTATGAACAAAATAGGTGAGAACAACTTGTTATTTTACATAGATTTCTGAAATAGTATCTTCCACACCATTGATCTGCAATCTTACATGAATTTTCCCGTTTTCAAATTCACTCAAAGAATACTCTAAAGGTTCGGAAAGATTTGTGACATCAAAGGATTTTGATACATCACCCTGCACCAGCCACAAAATAAGTGATGCTCCGTCAGGAACCGTTCCGCAAGAAATATCGGCGTGAAGCATTTGAGTGTTTGCATCCTTAATCATCATGTTTTGCTCTTTTACAAATCCGTCACTGGCACTTCTAAAATCCAATTTCCAAACACCATTTAGATAAGTGTCATAATTCATGCTGATTGTTCCCAAATTCCAAACTCGGTCGTTCGATGTAACATCCGTATTTACACCATTTCCGGTAGCAGCACTGACAATAAACCCTGTCAGGCAGACCAACATAAGCACCATACTGATAATACCGGCAACAATAAATTTTAAGTGGTGAGTTTCCTGTTTAACCATAATGCCATTATTCTCCTTGTTTTCAATATGCGTTCCGCATTCTTCACAATATTTTGCTTTCAATGAAATTCGATGCCCGCAGGCAGGACACATTGCTTTTATCTCTGAACGGCGCAGAAAATAAATCAGCAAGCCAATAAAAGGAGTTGCGATAAAAACTACAATCGCCCACAATACCGGGTCGTCGCCCCGCTTTTTACAATCCTGATATACCCATGCTGCAAAGAAGCCACAAGTACATAGGGCGAAAAGAATAAAGCAAAGAAGCAGAATGGGAAGCAGCATGGAAAGGCCGCTAAAGCCATCGCTTTTCAGAAAATACAGTCGAAACCGCAGGAAAATTAACAGTAGAATAACTGGAATGCCGATATAAAGCGGAAGTTTGTTCTTTTTTGTATGATTCACGCTAATGCACCTCTTTTCTCAACACGGATTGTTATATCCTCTTTCATATTTGTCCTTTTGACACCAACGATGGTAAGCAAAACGCCTGCCAGTCCAATGTAGAAACAGATACCAGCAGCAAAGTAAGATAAATAAGTGTTGCTGATTACTATTAGTGCTACACCTGCCAGCATAATAAATGTAACTAAGTTCAAAATCATCGGCAAATACCAAAGAGAAAAGCCGCGTGTGGCGGGTTGCTTTCGCATTGCCGCTTCCTTTTGATACAATGTCGCTTTCAGTTTGTTGTTCAACTCCGGGTCTGGTTCGTCAGCCAGTTTCATAGAAGCCCGGATGATTTCATCAATTTCTGTATTGAAAAGGTCATTTTTCATATCCTGCTTCCTCCAATCTTTTCTTAATCAGACTTCTTCCCTTAAACAATCGGCTTTTTACCGTTCCGGGCGGTTTCTTAATGATTGTTGATATTTGCTCTACGGAACAATTAGAAAGATAAAACAGTGTCAACGGTATTCGGATTTTTTCTGGTAGTGTTTCGATAATCCGATTAACTTCTAAAATCAACTCTTTCTGTAAATAGCTTTCTTCAATGCTTTCTTCGGAATGTAAGACTGTTTCTGCTTCATCATCCAAATTGCTGGATGGAGCAATCATATTTCGGCGGGCCTGCTTTCGTCTATCACTTTTCCAAAGATTATGAGTCAGTGAAAATAACAGTGCCTTGGGATTTCGTTCCCAGTCAAGCGTCCATTCAGCTTCTAACGCCTTTAGAAAAGTCTGTTGATATAAGTCCTCTGCTTCTGATTTGTCCATACAGAGTTTCAGGCAAAATCTATATATATCTGTACCGAACTCGTCAATACATTTCTCGATTTCTCTTGCGTCCAATGTTTCACCTCCATTGCCCGTTCACCCTATATTCGCCATGACTTTGTATGTGGTTCATTTTTTCGAAAAAATTTTTTATAGTTAAAATGCCAGGGCGAAGCAGTTAATCTCACTCCCGGCATGAAAAGACTGATTTCTTAATAGTGATCAAACGAGCTTTTTAATTATATTTTATTCGCCTAAAAGACACAAGATAGAAAATATGGAATAGTTATGCTCCTCCTCGCAGTAAACATAGGTTTCAAAAAATATGCCTTCACCTGTTGAGAAAGGCGTCATCCAGGCGTAAAGGATATGTATAAAGCAAAAAAGGAGGCATTCACCTATGTTAATTGGTGTCGATCATGGCAATAAACAAATCAAGACGGTTCACTGCGCCCCGTTCGTTTCCGGCCTGCAGCAGAGCATGACCCGGCCGTTCGGGCCGAGCCTGCAATACGGCGGCAACTACTATACGCTCTCCAACGAGCGCATCCCCTACCGCAAGGACAAGACTGGGGATGACCGCTTCTTTATCCTCACCCTGATTGCGATTGCGGAGGAATTGACGGCCCGGGGCGTTGACGAGAAAGAACTGTACCACATCCAGCTGCCGGTGGGGCTGCCGCCGGCCCACTTCGGCGCCCAGGCGGAAAAGTTCACTGCCTATTTCCAGAAGAAAGGGATCGTAGAATTCCAGTACCGGGACAAGCACTATGCCATCAGCATTGATGATGTGGCCTGCTATCCCCAGGCATACGCGGCGGCGGCCACCATGCTCCATACGCTGATGAATGAGGCCAAGGCGGTAGTGGTGGACATTGGCGGCTTCACGGCAGACTATCTGCTGATGAAAAATGGAAAAGCCGACCTCAGCTCCTGTGATTCGCTGGAAAACGGCGTAATCCTGCTTTACAATAAGATCAGGTCCAGGGGCAATGCGGAATTGGATCTGCTGCTGGATGAGGGGGATGTGGACGCCATCCTCACCGGTAAGCAGACGCAGTACCCGCCGTCGGTGGTCCGGCTGGTGGAGCAGCTGGCACAGGAGTTCGTCAACGACCTGTTCAGCACCTTGCGGGAGCGGATGCTGGACTTGCGCTACTGCACGGTGGTCTTTGTGGGCGGCGGCGCCATCCTGCTGCGTCGTCAAATTGAGGCATCCGGAAAAGTGGGAAAGCCTCTGTTCGTCTCGAATATCAATGCCAATGCAGCCGGCTATGAATATCTGTACCGCCTTGAAGCTGTGGGCAGGTGACGGCTATGGCTGTTAAGAAAGAACGAGGGCGGTTTTCCCTGCGGTTCAATATCAGTGACCCGATCCATCTGGCAACTGTCGAACTGCTGGAAAAGCAGCCTGACCACGGGAAAGCACAGTATATCGCCAATGCAGTCGTTTTCTACAATACTCACTTTGCAGATGATCCCCAGCCGGTAAGGGCGGCAGCTCCGCCCATAGACCGGACCGCCATTGAAGCCATTGTGCGGGAGATCTTGCGCCAGGAGGCAAGGGACTCTGAAAAGCCTGCCGCCGCCCCCGCCACCTGCCCGGTTGCAGAAACAACAACGGCCCCGGCGCCGCAGGAACGGACGCTGGAGCCGGAATATGCGGCAGAGCTGGGAGAGGCATCGGAGGCAGATGATGCGATCCTCGGCCTGATCTCCAGCACAATGGAGGCTTTTCGCCAGGGGAGATGATAAAAAGAGAGGTATGAGAGCTGCATTGCCGCTGGCGCTCATACCTCTTTTTCTTCCTGTATAGCCGCGATAAAGTTGTCGATAATATTTTCTAAATGCCGGTATTGGCAGGGGGTCAATGACGAGACCTTTTGATTGAGCACGCGTGTGTCGCCTTCCATGACCTGACCACGCAGCAGATAGTCTGTGCTGATGTCAAGCGCATCGCAGATCTTTAACATCGTTTCAGGCCGCATGGCTTTTGTGCCAAGCTCCGCAGTCGAAACGGTCTGTGGCGTGACATGCGCCATCTTGGCCAGAGCCTCTTGTGTCAATTTTAGTTGTTTGCGCCGGTCCAGTATCCGCTGGCCCATTTCTTTCAAAAGTTCGCCCATTCGCAACCCTCCATGCTATAGCTATATTTTATCCGCTATAACATAAAAAATTAAGCGGCCATGGTTGAACTTCATCAGCCATAGCAAGTATAATGGGCTATATTAAGAAAAAAGTTTCTGGAGGAGATGAGATGTCCAAGCTTTACTCGTGCGCGATTACCAGTCAACGGCCTACGCGGTTCAAGTTTAAGTACCAGGAATATATGACTTCGTGCAAGCGCCTGAAGAAGCGGCTGCACGACGTTTTTGCGGAACTGTACCGGCGCGGTGTGCGCCGGTTCTATGTTGGTGGGGCCCTTGGCGTCGATCTATGGGCCGGCGAGATCCTGCTGGAAATGCGCCGGCAGGAAGAGTACCAGGGGCTGGAGATCGTGCTGGTCTACCCGTTCCCAGGCCATGACGAGCGATGGGACCCGAAGAGCCGGGAGCGGCTGCGCCATCTGAAGGAAAACAGCGACCAGTTTGTAATGGGCAGCAAGATTGTGGGCGCCCAGGGGTATCGGGAGCGCACTGCCTACATGGTAGAACACGCTGATTGCCTGGTGGCTGTGTGTGATGATGAAACAAAGAACAGCAGCGGAGTAGAGTTGGCAGTGAAATTAGCAGAGCAGCAAAAACTGTCCATAGTGCAAATATGTCCAAGGACAGGAATTGTAAAACGGAATTGATATATATTTAGCATAGGTAAAAGGCCGAAACACAAGCATCAGTGATTGCTTGTATTTCGGCCTTTCACTTTATCAATCCCACCCGTTAGTTTTGTTGCGATATTCGGATGGAGAAAAGCCCGTTTCCTTTCTAAACCAATCTGAAAAACTGCCTTGATTTTTGAAACCTATGGAATGGGCAATTTCATAAATACTGATCCCTGGATGTTCCAGCTGTTTTTGCGCCTTTTCCAAACGCATTTTCTGAATATAGTCAGGGATGCTTTCGCCATAAACCAAACGAAAAAGATAAGAGAGTTTGTTTTTGTTGGTGTAAAAAATCTTCCCTAATGTTTCAAGCGTAAGGTGCTGATCGCAATGATTCTGCAAAAAGGCTGCTAAACGATGTATCATGGCAATCGTATCTTCATCTAATGCTGATGTATCAGGAAATACCTTTTGCTGTTCTTGCTGTATCTGTATCAACGAAAGTAATTCCAGCACCTTGCTCTCAAAATAAAGTCCACCGTATTTAGCCGATGGATTGACGCGACAGATTTGAGCGAACAGATATTCAAGCTCTGGCATCGTTATCATACCAGCCAATCCTTCAACAGAGTGGACAAGCTCCTGATGGTCTACTGAAAAACATTTCGGGAGAAAGGAGCGAAAATATCCCGGTAGCATCGTTACAGATACACAGCGCATTGTACCGCCCTCGGATATTCCAGCACGAAACCTTGAGGCGTTGTTGATATAACCGACCAGATGATTTTCTGTCCGTACACACCGGGCAGAATAAGAGGCCATAGTGTTCCCTTGAAAATGTGGTACTAATGGAGGCGCATAATTGCCTACTGCAAGGAAAGAAGGGTGTTCGTAATTTAATTCTACCTCTTTCTTGAAAGTCAAATCAGCGATTGTAACCGCACACAAATCACGAATTGGTTGCACCCAATAATATCCCTCCCCCACATCCGGCGCAGGACGATAAGTGATGCCACTGCCTTTGATCTGATTGTTACCAGAAACAGGGCGTAAAGATATTTGTCTGAATTGAGGTTCAAATATCTGCTCTATGATATTTTCCAAAAGTAATGCCCCCTTTTTTCGGCTTCTGGCACGAACCTTTCGGCTGTCAGCACAAAGGCCGTCAACCATATTGACCAAAGTATAAAATGACGCTAATGTAGAGATAGGTTAGCGATGTCTAACCAATAGAATAACACAAACAAAGAAAAAATGCAAATCGCATTTGGAAAGGGGTGTCCATCTATGGCACAAAAAAAGCAGGCAAGTGGAATATCACGCCTGATGCAATTTGCAGGAACCAAGAAATACTTAGTTTTTCTTTCCTGCGTGTTATCTGCAATCAGTACGGTTCTTTCGCTTTGCCCGTTCATTTGGCTTTGGTTTGTAGCAAGAGAAATATTTACCGCTCTTCCTGATCTCAGTCAAGTTTCTATTTCTGCTCTGATGCAATATGCGTGGCTTGCTGTGGCATTTGCTGCGGGTGGTTTTTTACTCTACTACATTGCGCTGCTTTGTTCCCATTTAGCGGCTTTTAGCATTGCAAAAAACATGAAAATGACCGTTTTACAGCACCTGACGACATTGCCTCTTGGATTTTTTGGCAGTCAGGGCAGCGGCAAGATCCGCAAAGTGATTGATGAAAACTCTGACTCCACAGAAGCGTTTATCGCTCATCAGTTACCAGATTTAGTGGGAGCATTTATTACTCCTTTTGTTATTTTGGCGTTTTTGTTTATTTTTGATTGGCGGCTGGGCCTGCTTAGTTTAATTCCTCTGGCTTTGGGTTTTGTCGTGCAGGGCGCTGTCATGGGAACTACCGCTCCAAAATACATCAAACAAGTGCAGGATGCAGGAGAAACAATGAACCGCGAAGCTGTCGAGTATGTACGGGGTGTTCCTGTTGTAAAAGTATTTCAGCAGACTATTTATTCTTTCAAAAGTTTTTACCGTTCCATTCTGAACTACAAAGAAAACATCACTGCCTTTGCTCTCGTCTGTGAATGGCCTATGAGTATTTTTTACGCGTTAATCAATGCGTCATTCTTACTTTTAATTCCGTTTGGTCTGCTGTTCCTTTCCGGGGCCGCAGATTACCGGGGGTTTGTGATCGACTGGCTGTTTTATATTCTGTTCACGCCAGCCTGCGCAGGAATGATTAACAAGATCATGTATGTGTCCTCTTATAAAATCGCGGCAGAAGAAGCCGTCAAGAGGATTGATTCCCTTTTAGGTGAAAAACCGCTGGACAAAGCAAAACAGCCGATGGTGCCTGATGGGAATGACGTTACTTTCTCCCATGTCATGTTTACTTATCCGGGAGCACATACACCTGCGTTAAATGATTTGTCGTTTGAACTTCCGGCCGGAAAGACCTATGCGCTTGTGGGAACATCCGGTTCTGGAAAAACAACAGCAGCGAGTCTTATTCCACGGTTTTATGATGTGGACGAAGGCAGTATTAAAATAGGCGGTGTAGATGTTCGGAATATTTCTGAGGAACGTCTTTCGGAACAGATTGCATTTGTACTCCAAACAACACGACTGTTTAAGACCAGTATTTTAGAGAATGTCCGTATGGCCCGTCCCACCGCAACAGAGGATGAAGTACTGTCAGCACTTCATCAGGCACAATGCGATGATATAATTCAGAAATTTCCGCAAGGTATTCATACAACTATCGGAACAGAAGGCGTCTATCTTTCTGGAGGCGAGGTGCAGCGGCTTGCTTTGGCAAGGGGTATTTTGAAAAATGCACCAATCATCATTTTAGACGAGGCAACTTCCTTTGCTGATGCCGAAAATGAGTACCAGATACAAAAGGCGTTTGAGCATTTAATGAACGGCAAAACGGTTCTGATGATTGCCCATCGACTAACTACGGTTCAAAATGCGGATTGTATTCTTGTTATGGATGATGGGAAAATCGTTGAAATGGGAACGCATGAAGAATTGCTGAAGTTGGATGGTGTGTATGCAAAGATGTGGCGGGAATATCAAAAATCCGTTACATGGAATTTGGGAAAGGAGGTTGCAGCTCATGCTTAAACGATTGTTTGCTCTTAGCGATAAAGGAGCGGCAGACTTAAAAAAGGGCGGTGTTGCCTCCGCATTTTCAAGTCTCAGTCTGTTTGTGCCAATGGCACTGTGCCTTATGCTTTTGCAAGAAATATGTAGTCCTCTTTTGGGTGAAAAGGCTGATGATCCTAACATTTTGCTCTATACCGTTCTTGCGGTAGCCAGTGTTGTTGTTATTTTCATTGTGAATTTTATTGAATATCGGTGTACTTATATTGCAGCTTATGAAGAAAGTGCGATACGCCGTATTACTTTGGCAGAAAAACTCCGTAAACTCCCGCTGTCTTATTTTGGGGAACATGACCTTGCAGAGATGACTACTTCCATGATGAGTGATTGTAACGAGTTGGAACGGACTTTTTCTGGTGCCATACCAAAGATGATTGGTTCTGTTATCAGTATTATTCTCATTATGATTGGTTTGTTTGCTATGGACTGGCGCATGGCGCTGGCGTTGTTCTGTGTTGCGCCCGTGGCCTTACTGCTGATTGTCGGCAGCAAAAAGATACAAGATAAAATGGGAACCAGAAGGATGGAGGCGAGGCTTGCTGCTGCCGATGGTATTCAGGAGTTTCTGGACAATATTGCAGACCTTAAAACTTGTAATCAAACAGAAAAGTATTTAGCAGGACTTGAAGCAAAATTACAGGATGTGGTCAAGGCATCGGTCAAAGTAGAGCTTACTTCCGGCACGTTGCTGACCTCTGCTCAAATGCTTTTGAGACTCGGCCTTCCTTTGGTTATTTTAGTGGGAACTACTTTGCTAATCGGTGGCGGTATAGATTTTTTTACCTATTTACTATTTTTGCTGGCAGCATCAAGGGTATATGAACCACTAAGCGGCGTTATGATGCAGTTGTCCGAAATCTTCAACGCCAATCTGCAGATCAAGCGTATGAAAGAAATGGAAAGTCAGCCGGAGCTGTCTGGAACAGATAGCTGTGCGAATAAAGGATATGACATTACCTTTGACCATGTTTCCTTTTCCTATCAGGACGGAGAAACTGTTCTGAAAAACGTGAGCTTTACAGCAAAGCAGGGAGAAGTAACAGCCTTAGTTGGCCCATCTGGAAGTGGTAAAAGTACCGCCGTAAAGCTGGCAGCCCGCTTTTGGGATGCAACGGGTGGAGAAATCCGACTTGGCGGCATCAATATCAGGACAGTTGAACCGGAAACGCTGCTTTCCAATTACTCGATTGTTTTTCAGGATGTAGTTTTGTTCAGCGATACAATCATGGAGAATATCCGTATTGGCCGAAGAAACGCCACGGATGAAGAAGTCATTGCTGTTGCAAAGGCCGCCTGCTGTGACGAGTTTATATCTCGTTTCCCACAAGGGTATCAGACGGTGATTGGAGAAAACGGTTCTACCCTGTCCGGCGGTGAGCGTCAGCGTATTTCCATTGCAAGGGCGTTGTTAAAGGATGCTCCTGTTATTCTGCTCGACGAGGCCACAGCATCCCTTGATGTGGAGAATGAAACCTCTGTGCAAAACGCAATCACCCGGCTAACGAAAGGAAAGACGGTTCTTGTTATTGCACATCGTATGCGTACTGTTGCTGGTGCAGATAAAGTTGTTGTTCTGGAACAGGGAAAAGTTGTTCAGCAAGGTGCGCCTTCCAAACTCATAGAGGAAGATGGATTATATCGCCATCTTGTAGAATTACAGCAGCATAGTCAAACATGGACAATAAACACAAAAAGTCAGGAGGATTGATTACTATGAATACGAAAACGGCTCGGATTGGAGCAAAAGACCTTGTTACAATTGGCATTTATTCAGCCATCTATCTTGTCATTACCTGTGCGCTGGCTTTTTTAAGCCTGATTCCAATTATGTATCCGCTAATGACGATTATCTGCCCGATTGTCGGAGGCATCCCCTTTATGCTCTTTCTGACGAAAACAAAAAAATTTGGCATGATTACCATTATGGGCATTTTGATGGGCCTTGTCATGCTTTTGACTGGTATGGGATATTGGAGCCTTATTACAGGAGTAATTGCTGGACTTTTGGCTGACCTTGTATGGAAAGCTGGAAAATATTCCAGCGCAAAAATGAGTATCGTAACAAATGGAGTATTCAGCCTTTGGTATATCGGCAACTATATGGCGGTATTTGTAACCAGAGAGGCTTACTTTCAGCACGCAGTTGAAAGCTATGGTCAGGCATGGGCCGATACGATTCAAACTTACCTGCCAAATTGGATGGCGGCTGTGCTGTTAATAGTTTGCTTTATCAGCGGACTTGTGGGTGGTTTGATTGGAAAGAGCCTGTTGAAAAAGCATTTCAAGAAAGCAGGAATAGCATAATGTCCTGGGAATTGCTGAGCGCCTCAAAAAAAACAAAGGGAGCTACTCTCGACCCGCGCACAAAACTAATCGTGTTGATTACTATTTGCTTTTTGGTTCTCGGCGGCGAGGGCGGCGGTCTTGCGTTGGTTACAAAGCCAATGCTGACCGCCATCCCCATTCTGCTGCTTTTCTGTTTTAGAAAAAAGAAAGCAGCTCTCGTTTGCGTAATCATTTATACGATCTGCTATTTTGGGGAACAGTTTGTTGTGCCTATGACTACCGGGGCTGTAAATTTCATTTTGCTCTTTTTGTGTGGCTTTATTTCCCGTGTCTTGCCGGGACTGGCAATGGGATATTACACAGTTCGTACAACAACAGTCAGTGAACTTGTAGCCGCCATGCAGCGTATTCATTTGACGGAAAAGCTGATTATTCCTCTGTCTGTTATGTTCCGCTTTTTCCCCACGGTGGGCGAGGAATACCATGCGATTGGTGACGCTATGCGGATGCGGGGGATTCGTTTTGGCGGGAAGAAAACTGTAAAAATGCTGGAATATCGGTTTGTCCCGATGATGATTTGCTCTATTAAAATTGGTGAGGAATTGTCTGCGGCGGCTTTAACTCGCGGACTTGGAGCACCAGTACATCGTACTAATATTTGCAAGATCGGGTTTAAGGCATTAGATATAGTTCTCATTGCATTTTGTGCTGTGCTTTTCATTCTGACCATCTTACGGAAATTTGGACTGCTGGGGGTGTTGGCATGATTGAATTTCAAAATGTTTCTTTTGCCTATGAAAACGGCGATCATGCCGGACAGCTTCATAACATCAATTTTACGATTCCGGACGGTCAGGTTGTCTTGCTCTGCGGTGAGTCAGGCTGTGGAAAAACCACATTAACCAGGTTGTTAAACGGACTTATACCAAACTATTATGAGGGACGGCTTGAAGGGAGCGTTTTTATTGATGGGAAAAGTATTGTAGAAAAACCTTTGTACGAAATTGCTTCTCTGACAGGCTCGGTATTTCAAAATCCACGCAGTCAGTTTTTTGCCGTTGATACAAATTCTGAATTGGCTTTTGGATGTGAAAACTTGGGGATAGCGGAAAATGAGATTATCGCCCGGATGAAAAGAACAGTGGCGGAGTTGCATATTGAACCGCTGATGGACAGAAGTATCTTTGCGCTTTCAGGGGGAGAAAAGCAAAAAATAGCTTGTGCGTCGGCAGCCATGATGGAGCCGGGTATTTTTGTATTAGATGAACCATCTTCCAATCTGGATATAAAATCTATTCGTGAACTTGCAGAAGTTATTATACTTTGGAAAAATCAAGGCAAAACTATTTTAATTGCTGAACACAGACTAAGTTATTTAATGGATTTGGCAGACCGCGTTCTATACATGAAAGACGGACAGATTGAGAATGACTTCTCAATAGCTGATTTCCGAAAAATTCCCCCAGATGAAATATCGCGTATGGGACTTCGTTCTCTTTACCCGGTGACATTCCACAATCATCACACTTTTACAGCAAAGAACAAAGACGAAATCATTTTATCTGATTTCCGATTTGCGTATGCTGAGAGCTTAGTGTTACAAGTTGAACATCTTGTAATTCCACAAGGCAGCATTGTGGGGGTTATAGGCAATAATGGCGCAGGAAAAACAACTTTCGCCCGTTGCCTATGTGGTTTGGAAAAAAAGGCATCCGGAGCAATTACGACAAAGGGAAAAACTTACTTACGAAAAAAACGTCTCAATCAATGTTATATGGTGATGCAAAATCCAAGCCATCAACTTTTTACAGAAGATGTGTTGGACGAAGTTCTTTTGAGCATGGATGGAGACGAAGAAGAAAATCGGCCAACAGCAGAGAAAATCTTATCTGATCTAAATTTGACGCCATTTACTGAACGGCATCCTATGTCTTTGTCTGGTGGTCAGCAACAACGAGTGGCAGTAGCCAGTGCTGTGGCATCCGGCCGGGAAATCATGGTTTTTGATGAACCGACCAGCGGATTAGACTTTCGCCACATGGAGGAAGTTGCAAAGGTACTTGGAAAATTGCAAGAAGCAGGGAAAACATTGTTCATTATTACGCATGACCCGGAATTGATCGAAAGATGCTGTGATTACTTTATTTTCATTGAAAATGGAGAAGTGAGTTGGCATGGCGGCTGGAATTCACAAAATAAACAGCAGTTAGAATTATTCTTTGGGCCACAAAGAAAAAGGAGATGAAAGATGAAACTTCATGCGTCCGGGGAGGACTATCTGGAAACCATCCTTGTTCTCCAAAAGAAACTCGGTATGGTACGCTCCGTAGATGTGGCCCGGCACATGGAGGTGTCAAAGCCCAGCGTGTGCCATGCTGTGACTACTCTAAAAGAAGGTGGGTTTCTTACGATGGATGAGGGCTTCTTCCTTCACCTGACTGACTTAGGCCGCGAGGTGGCCGAGCGCACCTATGAGAAACACTGCTTTTTTACGGAAATGCTCATAGAAGCCGGCGTGGATCAGGAGACAGCAGAGGCCGACGCCTGCCGGATGGAGCACGCTATCAGTGAGGACAGTTTTCAGCACCTGAAGGTCAAGCATCAGGGATAAATCTTGTTTAGAAGGAGCGGGCAGAGAAAACAGATCTTTGCCCGCCCTTTTTTTCTGTGTTGAAGCTGCAAGATTTTGATGGAAATAACCGCCTGATGGGAAAAATTGTCGTTCAGTCAAAATCCAGCGATCTTTGACATTTACACTTAATATGGCGTTTTGAAACCATAAATAGATAGAAAGAACGGGAGGGATGTCTATGAGACGGAAAAATCAAAACAGCAGAGGTAATTTCAAGTTACAACAGGCGGTCTTATTCCAGAGAGAATGAGGCCGCCTTTTCTTATATATTCCGACAAAAAGCAACAAAGTTTTCGGAACAACACTGCACCTAAGATGATTGGCAGGCCCGCCGCCAGCCCATAGCATCGGCGGGCTCGTGTGCAAAGTGTGGTCCAGATGGCAGGGAGCCAGAAGTGCATGATGGAAAGATGGATCATGCACATAAAGAGGTTCGTCCATCTGCTTACATTTCGACACACAGCTTACTTTACAATACGGTTCTTCCGCCGCCCTTTTCACGGGAGTAGGCGGGAACATCGCAAATCGAGCGATAAGCCTCCTCCTGCGGGCGCCGGAAGTCATGACGGACTTCTTTATGTGTATCACTCGGCCGGCAGCTCACCTTTGCGGTGTGCGGCCGGCCGCGTTTCTTTATATGGCAAGGCAAGATGCCCGTTAGTTCGGTGCCGGTCTCCGCCAAAGGTTCAAGAATTCCCTTAAAATTCTTGAACTATTTGGAGGATAAGGCCATGTGGCAACGAAATAATGGACGAGCAGAGGAAGAACTGCAAATCAAGTTTACAGGTTACTTAATCCAGGCAGTCAGACGAACCCAGCGGGATTATCTGAAGGCCCTTTATGCGTACAGCAATCAGGAGACCTTGACGGATACGATCTTTGCTGTGAGCCAGACGCTGGAGCAGGAAGTGATGGAGCGGCTGCCCCTCTGGGAGAAAATTGAGAGCGGTGCGCTCCTGTATGCCTTGAAACAGCTGGACGAGCGGGAACGGTATGTGTTCCTGGCCCGCGTGCTGGACAAGCGCCCATTCGATGTGATCGGTATGCAGCTGGGATTGTCGTATAAGGGCGCGGCCGCGGTGTATTACCGGGCTATCCGGAAGTTGAAGAAGAACATCGAGGGGGTGAACGGATATGACATTTGAACAGATGCTGCGGCGAGCCAAGGGCGGTGACCAAGAGGCCAGCACAAGCATTTTGCTCATGTACCGGCCCCTGCTGCTCAAGTATGCCGTGATTAACGGCAGACTGGACGAGGATCTGTACCAGGAGCTGTGCATCACGCTGATGCGGGCGATTGACCTGTTCCGGATTTAAGTCTATGAGAAAGGCCCTGAGATCGCTGTCTCAGGGTCTTTCCCGTGGGCTTAAAATGTATTTGCCACCTGAGAATACCTTTCGTTTCAAGCTTTTCCCGTTCAGCAAGTTTACAATTCATCTATTCCAAAAAGCAACTGGTCATAGTATAATAGAGCCAACGATAAAGTTCAATTTAGGGGGATATAACAATATGAAAAACAATAGATACTTAACTATTGGCTTATTAACAGGATTTATTGTCGGTGGTTGCATGGGTGTATTGGGATGGGCGTTTCTGCAAAATCTTTTTGCTATTCCTATTTGTGCGGGTATTGGAATGTTGATTGGAATTGTTATAGGTACATTGATTGATTATGGAAAAAATCATCAAGAGAAATAGCAAAAAAGCGTTATGCTTTTATACTCATCGAGCCACCCTGATCCAAACTTTCAAAATTGAGTACCAACCGTCCACCGGCAGCACCACCGAGCAGGAAATCATTGAGGCTCGCTGCTAATTCAGAAAGATTCGCATTGGTCTGGCCTATTGGAAACAGGCCTGTTCTGTGTTATACTAAAATCAATGAAGGGGGTGAAGGCGCGATGAGTCCATTGGAAAAGAAACGGATTGCAGCGGTCAAGACGGCTGACGCGATCAACGCCATTGAGGGTGCGCCGATTTCCAGCTATGCACGGTCACTGTCTGCCAGCTGGGCACGCGGTGAGTTGACGGGCGAACAGATGAAGCAGGCATTGCTGGCACATCACCGCCGGATCGCGGAGCAGGAGCGTCAGAGCCGTGTCTGATCCATACCTGTATGAAGATGTGCCTGTCTTGAAAAACAAGCTGGACATCAAAAATGAGAAAACACTGGATCGCATCGAGGCCGAGCAATCCAGAGCCAATATGATGCTGTTATACGAACAGGGCTTTCAAGACTTTTCTCCAAATGGCCTACGGGAGATCCACCGATGCCTGTTTGGCGACATTTACGAATGGGCCGGCCAGTACCGCATCATCAATATCGAAAAGCGGGAGAAACTGCTGGCAGGTCGAAGCGTTTGGTACAGCAACGATGACAGGATAGAGGAAGATCTCGACGAGGCTTTTAGGCGGCTGAGAAATACTCGCTGGGATGGCATCAGCCGGGAAGAATTTGTTCATCAGCTTACCAGCCTCTTTCCGCCAATCTGGCAGGTGCATCCCTTCCGGGAGGGAAATACCCGAACGGTTGTAATGATGATGACCTTTTTTGTGGAGTATCATGGATACTTTATGGATCAGGAGCTGATGGCTGCCAGTGCCGGTTATGTCCGCGACTCCTTTGTGATGGCCTCCCTGGATCAGTTTTCAGAATTTGAGCATTTGGAGCGCATTTTGCTGGACGCTGTTTGTGATGAGCCGATTGATTACAGTGCGGAAAGCCTGGAGGAGCCTGCCGAAGTACCGGAAAAATATCGCAAATACCAGAAGGAGCCCTATGTGCCGGAGCCGCATTACCGGCGTGAGGAATAAAAGAAGCGCACAGCGGAAGAAGATCCGTTGTGCGCTTGCTTTATTTTGGTGAGGTGCCTGGGGCAACGAATTTGTAGCCGTGGCCCCGCACTGTTTCGATAATACCGGCCCCCAGCTTGCGGCGGAGCTTGTAGACCATGCTGGAGATCCCGGTCCAGCTGGCGTCATAGGAGTCCGCCGCAACAGCTTCATAGATTTGGCGAGCGGTGAACACCTGCCCTGGCCGGCGGGCCAGCAGGAGAAGAATATCAAACTCCATCGGCGTTAGCTCCACCGTCTGGCCAGCCTGCCATACCAGCCTGCGCTGCGGGTCGATCTGCAGGGAGCCAAAGAGCAGCGGCGTGTCTGCGGAGGCAGCCACCGTGGAAAAATCTGCAATAGAAGAAAGAGCGGCGATTGCTTTATTAAAGACAGCATCATCGTTATCATCAAAAGACAGGATTACCAACTTCCCAAACGAATCACCTCCCTATAGTTAGAACTGCGATATAATAAGTTTCCTATTCTGCAGTCAGCCTTTTCTTGAAAGAGATAGTTCCAGAAATACTTGCGGCGGCACTGGCTACCACATGACTGATCAATACCGCAACCCAAATTCCATTTAGGCCGAACCCCAGATAGGAAAGTAAGTACGCCAAGGGCATCCGGACTACAATGTAATAGAAAATCATCAGAAACATACTCTTTGACGGTTTCCCCATCCCGTTAAGGGAACCTAAATAGCAATTTGTGACGGTGTTAAGAATATACCCAATGCTGACGATCAAAAAATATGTTCCAACAATAGCGGCCACATCCTCACTGCGGACGAATAGACCGGAAAGCTGTCTCGAAAAACCGACCACCACAACGGAAAGAATTACGAGCAGGCCACAGCCATATCCCAAAGCGCACTTTAGATAGTCCTTGGCCCGATCATAACGGTTTGCACCAACGCACTGTCCAATAATAGTGGTCAAAACCATGTTCAGTGCCATTGCCGGGTAGAAAAGAATGGTTTCCAGTTTTCCCGTTACTCCATAAGCTGCTATTGCGGTGACGCTATAGGTGCTGACAAGCGCCGTGAGGAAAGTCGTGCTAATTGCAGGGATACTTTGCTGGATGACAGAAGGGATTGCTTTCTGAATCAGGGGTAATACAGCATTTCTGTCAAACGCAGAAATTTTGAATGCAAACAGCTTTTTCTTTTTCAGATAGATCAGCATAAACAGCAGGCAGATGACCTGAGAAAGAAGTGTAGCAATCGCCGCACCGTGAAATCCGATAAAGTGAATAAAAATAGGATCGAGGATCGCGTTCAAAATTGTTGACACCAGCATGGCTACTGCTTGAAACATAGAATTGCCAAAGCTCCGCAAAACAGCGGTGAAGTAAAGGTAAAGGTAAACTGCAAGATACCCAAGTACATAGATGGCCAAATAGCTGTATGCCATATCATAAGTTTCGGCCGGAGTATTCAGCGCCTTCAAAATTGCAGGAAGAGACGCCTCAAGCAGAATCGTCACAAGGAGGGAGAAAGCTACCGCAACGCAGAAGGATGTGGCAATCAAACTCTCTGTCTTTTTCTTGTCCTTCGCGCCAATCGCCTGGGAGATCAGAATTGATACACCGTTAGTTGCGCCCATCGCAACGGAAGTCAAGATCAGGATGATGGGGGTGGAGTTTGTCAATGCGGCATAGGCTGTTTCTCCCAGCAAGTTCCCGATCCACAGGCTGTCCACAAGGTTATACATCATATTGAGGAACATGGCGGCAATCATCGGGAGCGCCATCGCCATAAGGCAACGCTTTGTATTCCCACCTACAAAATCAATTTTTGTTGGCATGATAAAAACTTCCTTTCTATAATTGAATGAAGAACATTCATATTTGAATGATATTTTATGGCTACTAAAACAGTAGCCAGTTACCAAATAAGAGGTATCAGTCTCCATGAACGGAAACAATAATTTTTGAAATCTTCTCCGAAGCACTCATATAATGCTTTTTCCTCTACCTTAATCCGAATTCCATAGCAGACTGCCAAAATTAGTAACACAATGAAGGGCGAAAAAGCAGAACGGAAACAAAAAGCATTTCCAAGCATACTCAACATTGTTCCGGCATAAGCGGGATTCCTGATATATCGGTAAACGCCGGTTGTAACCAACTGCTGGTTGCTGCCTGTTTTGACAGCAAGCGTAAAGGAATGCCGCAGGCTTCAGACCGCAAAAGCACGCAATGTCGTGCCTATTAGAATTAAAGCCACACCCACATAGTAAAAAATATGAGGGAGAAGTATTTCTCCAGCTATTTGCGTAAATTGTTGGCTCCTGAAATAAGGGCTGAAGTAAAAACTTCCCCAACACCCCAACATAACAATCAGAAGCGTTCCATAATCACTATTTTTCTTATCCAGCCTTCTCAACCAGCCCCTAAAATTGTAGATCCAGATTCCAACTTCTACTAACATCATGTAGCTTATGGCATAAATGAAAGTGTAATATTCATGTAAGTTTGTAAAGCATGAAGGGTCATTCATTATAGCTCCTCCGTATGTGAATGAAAACTATTCAGTTATTGACCTTTGAATATCCCCCGCCCGATAGCAGGGGATATTTTTCAAAGGCGAAGCGCATATATGAGAAATTCTCGAATCCGCTTTGATTTATCTTCTTGTGTCAGTTCGTCCGCCAACAGGATGCCAAGCTGTCCATATACACAAAACATCGCAGCAGCCTGCAAATCATCAATCTGGATCTCACCGTTTTGCTGGGCCCGCTGTAGCAGCTTTTCCACAGGCGGAACCAACTTCTCACATACTTTTAGAGAAAGCTGATCGTGGAATTTCTTATTTTCGGCCTGGTGAAAAACTGAATAGTACTTTGTGTCCCGATCTTCCATCGTGGCAGGCATATCTTCGATGATCTGCCGCAGGGACTTGTGATCGTCCTTTTCAAAGCCAACAAGCTGTTCCACCAGAACATCTGCATACTGTTCAATCGCGCTGTCAAATAGCGCCTCTTTGGACGGAAAGTATCGGTAGCATAGACCTTGAGCAACGCCGATTGCTTTTGCTATATCTGTAATCGAGGTTTTTTCATATCCATTTTCCCCGAACAATTTGAGGGCAGTATCCAAGATCTCTTGCTTGCGTGCTTCTGGTTCTTTTGTAATCCGCATAGTCCGAGCCTCCTTTCTTTTTATAATAGCACGCCCACGCTAAAGAATCAATGATTGAATATCACTCATTTTTGAGCCATAGCAATACAGGCCGTATTTCCAATCTGCTCCCACGACACATTATGAAAATATTCTGAAAGCATCGAAACGATTTCTGTTTCAGAGTATATCTTCACATCGCCTTCTTTGCTATGGCGCATATAGAAATTCATTATCACGCGCCCTACAAATGGTTGCCAGCAATCCCCCATCAGGAAGGTCCCTTCCGGCTTCAAAACACGATGCACTTCCTTTAATACATTCTGCGGAGCTGGGTAATGATGAAAAGAGTCATTGCAGTACACAACATCAAAAGTGTTATCCGGGAAAGGGAGTGACTCACTATCTCCCAGTAACAGCTTGACTTGTTCCGGAAGTTTTGACTTAGCAACAGCAAGCATTTCCTCCGACAAGTCGATGCCGCACAATTCTTTATGGGTATCCTTCTGAAAAATGAGTTTCAGCATTTCACCAGTCCCACATCCTAAATCCAGAGCAGAGTGGAAAGGAATGTGTGACAGCTTTTCCAGCAGAATAGGATAAAGGGAGCGGGCGTGCTGGCCCTTAATATCTTTATCGTAGGTGGCGGCCTGTTGGTTAAACGCTGCTTTTGAGTTTTCTTTTATGGTATTCATGGCTCAACCTCCTTCTATCAATAAGTATAGCACCATTTGTGAAAATGTCAATGAATAATTTTCATTCATAAATTGGGAATACGAATTTTGCAAAGAGAAAAAACTGCTTCACAGCAATTCCCCATCTTTCAAATCGAATTCACAAACACCAGAAGGAGCCCTGTGTGCCGGAGCCGTATTACTGGCGTGAGGAATGAAAGAAGCGCACAGCGGAAGTAGATCCGTTGTGCGCTTGCTTCATTTTGGTGAGGTGCCTGGGGCAACGAATTTGTAGCCGTGGCCCCGCACTGTTTCGATGATGCCAGCCCCCAGCTTGCGCCGGAGCTTGTAGACCATGCTGGAGATCCCCGTCCAACTGGCGTCAAAGGAGTCCGCTGCAACGGCCTCATAGATCTGGCGGGCAGAGAACACCTGCCCTGGCCGGCGGGCCAGCAGGAGCAGAATATCAAACTCCATCGGCGTCAGGTCCACCGTCTGGCCGGCCTCCCGGACCAGCCTGCGCTGCGGGTCGATTTGCAGAGAGCCAAAGAGCAGCGGGGCGTCTGCGGAGGCGGCCACCGTGGACAAGTCTGCGACTGAAGCAAAGGCCGATATTGCTTTGCTAAAAAGGGCTTCTTCATCGTCCCTAAACGATAGAATTATAAACTTCCCAAGCAGCTCACCTCCAGTCATTCAAACTTCGCCCGCTTATTATCTTTTGGATCGTGCGGGGCGAACCATCAACAGGACGATGCCCGCGGCCAACAGTATGCACTGAACGATAAGAACTGCGGCCGGCATAGAGAAGGCGGGGTCTAAAGTACCAAGTGCTAGAGGGTACTTGCTGAAAAAATGTCCGTTCCAGATTCCCAGGGCGTCGGGCAGCGGCAAGGCCATACACAGGAAGGGTACCGCCATCCACACATACACCAGCCAGGGCCGGATCTGCCCCAGCAGCCAGCCGCTCCCCAGTGCGAACACAAGGGCGGGCAGAAGGGTCGCCAGAGCCGGGAGCAGAAGACTCCCCCAGCCGTACCAGTGGAACATGCGGCCGTAGAACACCGCCGCCTCTCCCATGCACAGCAGGCTCAGCAGCACGCCGCCCGTCAGGGCCGCGGCGCACCGGGCCAAAGCGTACTGCCTGGGCGGCATCGGCGTAGCGTCCATGAGAACTGCCGCCCGCCGGGCCTTGGGCGAGGTATAGAAGGTCAGAAAGAACAGCATCCCGATCCACAGCAAAGGCAGCATGCGGGAGAGATAATCCCCAAAGCTCCAGGGAGAGAAGGGGGCGGTGTGGGATACCCCCAGGATGGTCACGGCATGGAGCACCAGCGCCCCGTAGAGAAGCAGCACAACCGCCAGCCCGATAAAAAACTTGTTCCACAGCAGCCTGCGGCATTCATATCGAAAAATCTTACGCAAGGTTCAAATCCTCCTCCGTCAGCCCGCAGGCATCCAAAAATTCCTGGTAGGTCAGATAGGGATACATGGGGTCCAGCTCCCGGTTGAACAGGTCATGGAGGATCTGATCCATGGCCTCCTCGCCGCCCACCAACTGCTCCGCTTTCCAAATTTTCAGGGGCATCTCATTGTACTGCCGAACCTGAGACAGACTGTTGGAGATGGCAAGCTGCACCTGCGCCGGCAGCATCTCCAGATATTCGGGATTGCGCACATAGAAGTTCAGGTAGTAGTCATCTACCGCTTTCTGCCACTGATCCACATAATGCTCCTGGGCATATTCCTCGCCGTACAGATCCTTGACGATACGGTAGGTGGTGTAGACAGTCAGTCCCTCGGCAGACCAGGGGCTGGTGGGATCGGAGGTATCAAACATGTTGCCCAGGCCCCACCACTGGTGCACCAATTCGTGAATCATCACTTCGCCTGCGCCCCCGCCCTTTTCGGTGTTCCCCAGGTTGGCGGCGGTAAAGTCCGCCTCATCCAGCAGGCTGGCCCCGGTGGTGGCGTAGCCGCCGCCGGCCACCCGGCTCTGGATAAGCTTGAGCGTTTCACCTGTACCAAAGGACAAGGAACCATAGTGCTCAGTGCAGTAGTCCACCACTTCCTTCACCGCGTCCACGGCTTTGGCGGCCTCCATGACGGCCTGATGCTTGTGACCGTAGTAGAACTGGATGGTCATGCCGCCGGCCTCAATGTCCTCCCGGATATAGTCCCCGGCGTAGAGAATGCCGCCGGCGCCGTTGTGTTCATACCGCCATGTTCTGGTGCCGTCCTCGTGTTCCGCGACGACCTCCGCCGCGCTGGAGCCGAAGGGAATCGCCAGCATATTTTCCGGCAGGGTGATCTCAATTTCAGCGGGATAGCCGGCATCTCCGGGCATGACATTCATCACACGGGGCGAGAGGGCCGAGTTCTCCAGGCAGAGGTATTCGCGGCTCAGCTCCTTGCCGCCCTGCATGGTGGGCATGCTCTCCTGGGGGAATCCGCTGTACTCCATGGTCAGCTCCACTTCTTCCTCTGCGGGAATGGTGACTTCCAGCAGAGCCTCGTTATACTCCTGGTAGTCGCTTACCGTGAAGGGAACGTCAGCGCCGTTGGCTTTCACATTGGAGATGGCGTAGCCCGGGTTGACGCCGAAGGAAATGCTCTGCTCCTGGCCGGAGGTGTTCCGGAACTGGTAGGAGGCCCGGCCCGTCACGGTGCCGGCATCGGTGTCCGGAAACACCTGAGCGGTGCGGCGGACAAAGGTAACGCCCTCGGCATAGGGGATCTCATAGAAGGACATCACCGTTAAATCCGGGTTGCTGTGGTCGATAAAGGGCTGGGCGGCATAGGCGGCGCCGGAACAGGCCAGCAGCGCCAGGGCGATCACCGGGCGGTAGAGCCGCCGGACGCTCCGGGCCAGGGAGCCGAACACGTCCTTCCCATACTGCCGGATGCAGAGATAGGAGACTGTCCAAACCCCGGCCAGTGCAAGGAGCCAGGTGAAACGCATCCAGGCCACCGACCGGAACACACGGAGGTTGGAGAAATCATCGGACAAAGCCCACACGCAGGGATTGAGCCAGCATAACTGCCATTCTGCCGCCCACACCGTCAGGCTCAGGGCGCAGAAGGCGATAAACAGGACGATGGACAGATCCGCCCGGCGGGTGAACTGGTAGGCTGCGGCCGCCGCCAGGATGCCCAGGGGCAGCGCCAGCCCCATGAACAGCAGATAGGCCAGCACATAGTTTGCGCCGGTGAACACGGCGCCGATCAGCCCCACGCTGATGGGCAGCCAGACCAGCATCGTGAGGCCCACCGTCAGCACCGCGGCCATCAGCAGGGCCAGCAGGCGGGTCAGGGCCGTGGTCAGAGGGGACACCACCGCGTCGGTGAGAATGTCCACCCGGCTGCGGCAGGCCCGGTCCAGCTCAAAGATGGTCAGCAGGCCGAAGAGGATGGCGCCGGCCACACCGCCGGCAATCGCGGGGTTTGCCAAATACATGGAGAGCATGGTGGTGGATGTGGCGGGTTTGTAGAGTACCAGCCCCAGCGCCGGGGAGAGGACCGCCAAAGCCATCATCAGCCAGGTCAGGCGGCTTTGCAGCAGCCGCTTCAGTTCCAGGGGAAAGAGCCGCATTGTCTTCATTGTACCGCCTCCCTGGAGATCAGATAGAGGTAGGCGTCCTCCAAAGAGGGCTCCTCCGCCTGGGCATAGGGCGGCAGCTTGTCCGCCACGGCCCGGCAGCGGATACCCTGGCTGGTGTTCACCCGGGCGGTGATGTGCAGCCCCTGCTCCAGCGTCTCATCCTTCTCCCAAAAGACGCCCACATGGCCGGCCGCCGACTGGATCAACTGCTCCGGCGTGCCGGTGAACAGGATGGTCCCGTGGTGGATGACCACGATCTGGTCGCACACCGACTGCACATCCTCGATGATGTGGGTGGAGAGCAGCACCAGATGCTCCTCGGCTGTGCGGGAGAACAGGTTGCGGAAGTGGATGCGTTCCTCCGGGTCCAGTCCCACAGTGGGCTCGTCAAAGATCAGGAAGGGGGGATTCCCCAACAGGGCCTGGGCGATGCCCACCCGCTGGCGCTGGCCGCCGGAGAGGGTGCGGATCTTGGATTTTGCCTTTTCTTCCAGATTGACCGCCTGTATTGTCTTTTGGATCGCGGCCTTTGGATTTGAGATCCCTTTGAGTGCGGCCATGTAGTCTAAAAACTGGGTGACCGTCAATTCATCGAACAAACCGAAGTCCTGGGGGAGATAGCCGAGACTGGCCTTCAACTGGCTCTCGACCTTGGCCAGCGGCACCCCGTTCAGCAGGATGTTCCCCCCGGTGGGCTGCAGGGCCGCCACCAGCAGCTTCATCAGGGTGGATTTGCCCGCCCCGTTGGGGCCCAGCAGACCGATGAGGCTGGGGGATTTTAACTCCAGGTTCAGCCCCTTCAGGGCCTGCTTCCCGCTGGGGTAGGTCATACTGACGTTTTGAATCTTGATTTCCATATTGTCGGATTCCTTTCTGCTTGGGATGATGAAAGAATACCAGGGCAATATGGAGTGAAGATGGAGGGAATTTGTGATTTGTATGGAGAAAGGCAGAAAACAGGGCAGGCCACCGGCCTGCCCCGTTCTAACACTATAAAAGATGTTTTTTCACCCAGCTATCCAGTAAGGCCATCTGTTCCTCTGTGTGGAACCAGTGCTCACCGCCCTCCAGGACGGTGAGACCGGCGCCGTGCTCCGCCGCGAACTGCTCCACACTCTGACGGGACACCAGATGGTCGCCCCCGGCATAGAGGATTTCCGTGGGGACCTGCCAAGCGATGGGATGCTCCCGCACATAGCACAGGTACGCCCAGGACAGGGTCTCCCCGAAGTCTGTGGGGACCTCTCCCCGTTCGCATAGCGCCTGCTCCGACACACCGGCCCAGGCCATCATGTCCAGGATCAGCCGTTCCATGTCCAGCACCGGCGACACGAACAGCGCCCTGTCCGGCGCCTGATCCCCCAGGGCCAGCATGGTGAAATAGGCCCCGATGCTGTTGGCCAGGAGAATGATGTGCTCATACTGCCGGCGGGCCTCGTCATAGGCGGCCGCGATCTGGGGTGCCGCCTCCCAGGGAAGCTCCCCCCGGTAGTCCACCCCCAGCACGTCGAAACCGGGGCAGACGGCCCGGAAGCGGTCTGCCTCCCCGGCGCTGCCGCCTTTGCCGTGGACATATAAAATTGCGCGTTTCAAACCTGTTCACCTCCGTCCTCAGCCTGTGGACTGTCTGCGGCCATACGGTCCATCCGTTCCTGTACCTCGGTAAAGAACCGGGACAGGTGGAACCCGTCCGCCACCGCGTGGTGGATGTTCATGGTCAGCGGCATGACCAGCCTGCTGCCCTCCGCCTCGTACTTGCCCCAGGTGACCACCGGGGCCAGAAAGTCCCCCTGGTCAAACACATGGACATCGAAGTGGCGGTAGCGAACCCAGGGCAGACAGGACACATCGAAGTGATTCGTTGGCTGCCCTTCCACCACGCCCCGGAGTTCCCGGTACTTTTCCCGGTCCTCCAGAAAACGGGCGTGGAATGCCGGCAGGTCCTCCATGTAAGGCGTAACCAGCTTGGTGAAGTTCCCGTCCTCCGGGTGGAAGTGGGCATAACTGGGGGAAACAAAGTCCCAGCGGATCAGGTTTCCATCCTGGTCCCAGCCCAGTTTGAACTCCTCATGGGCGTTGATCACCCGGGATACCACCCAGATCATGGCCGGATAGAACTTCATGCCGCGCTGCTTGACGAACCGGACCAGCGGCGTCACATCCATGTCCACCGTCAGGCTCATGACCACTCGCATGTGGTCCATATAAAACTGAAACAGATCGCCTCTCGGCCAGGTGCTGAAATCAACCTTTTTGTAATTCATCTCAATACTCCTTTGCATGATTGTTTTCCCGTTTCATCATGCAAGGCCATTGGGATGGGGTATTTCCGTTTGCTCCATACAAGCCATCCAGCTCAAGCCTTGCATGGAGCCGCATCAAGTCCGCGCTTCATTCGTTCACCTCCTCAATGAACCGGGCGCAGGATGCCCTTTCCGGCAATCCAAAAATGAGATGTTTTTTTCCAGATATCTGCCTTGTAGCCACAGGTGTGAATCAAAATCGTCTGTTCCGCAGGCACCCTCACTTCCATTGGATCATCTATGCTTATCCTATCATATTCCCGGCGGCAAGTCCAGAAACAGCGTCCGTTTCAAACCGCACCGCAGCCCGCACCCCGTCCTCTGTATTTTCGATGGTACATTCCGCCCCATGTCGGGCTAAAATCATTTTCACCAGATACAGCCCCAGGCCGCTGCCGCCGGTAGCCCGGTTCCGGGAACTCTCTTCCCGGTAGAAGGCCTCGAACAGATGCGGCAGGGCGTCTTCTGAGATGCGGGCCCCGGTGTTCTCCACCGTCAGGGCTGGGCTGCCGTCCAGCAGGCCGCACCACACCCGTACCTCCGCCCCTTCCGGCGAGTAGAGGGATGCGTTAGAGAGCAGATTGCCTGCTACCCGACCCAGCAGAGAGGCATCCCCGGTGATAACGATCCCCGGCGTCAGGTCCTGCACCAGCCGCTGCTCCTTCTGCTCCAGAAGCGGCGCGTCCAAGGCAAGCTGGCGCTCGATCAAGGTGGACAGCTCTACGGGCTCCCGCTTCACAGCCACAGAGCCGCTTTCCATACGGGAGATCGCCAGCATCTCCTGCACCAGATTTTCCATCCGTCCCGTTACCCGGAGCGAGCGAAGCAGGTACTTGTCCCGGTTCTGATAGACGCCAACCCCCTCCAGCATGCCGGAGAGCTGCCCCTTCAGAATGGTCACCGGAGTTTTCAGCTCATGGGAGGCGGCGTTGAAGAAGGCCATCCGCTGGCGGTCCAGCTCCCGTTCCCGTTCCACCTCACCCCGGAGCGCCCGATTGGCGTTCTCCAGGTCGGTGAGAGCGGTGTCCAGCCGCCGGGCAAGCTGATCCAGACTGCGGCCCAGCTTGCCGATCTCGTCCTTGCGCTTTTCACCGCATTCCCAGTGGAAGTCCAGCTCCGCCATTTTCCCGGCGATCCCGCTCATGCGCACGATAGGCAGGGTGATGTATCGGGAGTAAATCAAGGCGCACAGCAGAGAAAATACCAATAACACCATCAAAAGCCAGGGGGCTATCTGGATCAGCGCCCGCACCGCCAGATTTTCCACTTCGATCCGCGGGGTGACATAGAGGGTATAGCTCTCGTTCTGGCCTGCAAACACCACCTCGGCGGTAATGGTAGCCTGCTCCGACATGGTGACCGCTACCGTATCGCCTTCCCGGATGTCCTGGCTGTGATAACCGACGGTGCTTTCCTGCTCTGAGGTGGTGACAATCATGGTATCATCCTCATACACAGCCTGCACCGTCAGCTTGGCCCCTGTGTCCACCAGGCGCCCGTCCGGCCCCACCAGCATGGCGTTGGCCCCGGAGGTAAGCACAAAGTCATCCAGCAGCTCGCCACAGTCCGCAGGAGTCGTGTCCGCCAGTTTCCCCACCAGGGCATCCACCTGAGCGGTAAGGTCATCATTTACTACGGCGGTATAGGTGCTGGGGGAGGCCCAGGCGATAAAGCTGAAGGTGACCGCCCCGGCCGCGAGCAGGACGCCGGCGGTAATGAGAAAGATCCGGGCTGTCAGGCTTTCAGTGATCCTCTTTCGCAGCACGGTAGCCCACCCCCCTTACAGTATCAATATAGTTCCGCCCCAGCTTGTGGCGGAGGTTTTTGATGTGGCTGTCCACCACCCGTTCGTCCCCATAGAAGTCATAGCCCCACAGTTTCGCCAGCAGCATCTCCCGAGTGAACACCCGGCCCGGAGCGGCTAAGAAGGTGTGGAGCAGTTCAAACTCCCGGGCGGTCAGGTCCAGGAGCTGACCGTCCAGCAGGGCCTCCCGCGTGTCCAGATCCAAAGTCAGGTCCCGGTACCGCAGGCGGCTGTCCTCCCCGGCGGTTCCACGGCGGCGGAGGATGACCCGGATCTTTTCCAGCAGCACCGGCATGGAGAAGGGCTTGGTCACATAGTCGTCGATGTCCATACCGAAACCCCGGAGCTGCGATTCTTCCCCATCCAGGGCGGTGAGCATCAAAATAGGGACCTGGGACTGCTGGCGGATCAGCTCGCAGACCCCAAAGCCGTCGATTTTCGGGAGCATCAGGTCCAATAGAACCAGGTCGAAGGTCTGCCCGCCAAACAGAGCCAGGGCTGCCACGCCATCCCCAGCCACGGCAGTCTGGTAGCCGGCATCCTCCAGGTAGGCGCGCAGCAGCTCCTGAATATCCGGCTCGTCTTCCACAATTAAAATGCGTTTCATTTGTAATCACCCAATCGAAGTATATCATGGGATTGTGAATTTATCATGGAGAAAAGAAAGTAATCACAAAAAGAAGCGCACAGCGGAGAAAAATCCGTTGTGCGCTTGCTTCATTTTGGTGAGGTGCCTGGGACGATGAATTTGTAACCGTGTCCCCGCACTGTTTCTATGATGCCAGTCCCCAGCTTGCGCCGGAGCTTGTAGATCATGCTGGAGATCCCGGTCCAGCTGGCATCAAAAGAGTCCGTAGCGACAGCCTCATAGATTTGGCGGGCGGAGAACACCTGCCCTGGCCGGCGGGCCAGCAGGAGCAGAATGTCAAACTCCATCGGGGTCAGGTCCACCGTCTGGTCGGACTGCCATACCAGCCTGCGTTGCGGGTCGATTTGTAGATTTCCAGATAATAAAGTAAAAGCAGTGTTTTCTTGAACCTCAATATGTTCTGCCCGAAATGCTCGCACGAGCCGCTGGAGCAAAGCATCTTGTGCCTTTGTTGGATTCGTTATTCGAATAATGATGGTCTTTTCCATCCTGACGCCTCCTTATGAGCCGTCGTAGTGTATTAGGCGCAGGGGAAAAGACTGCTGAACGACGGCTTTTTTTCTTTTGCCGTCGTCCGGCAGCAGTTAATTTTCGATTTTTTTCTTATGGGAAAAGACAATCAATCCAACCAGAAACATCACGATAAGGCAAAGTACAATGCTGATACATCCGCCGATGGTGGCCGGTACAGGGGCTTCATAGTAAGTAGATTTATCCGAGAAGAACATGGACACACGATATGCGAAGCTGCCCGGAATGATAAAACCACTTTCTGAACCGATGAACAGGCAGGATGCAAAGCCATATATAACCCCTACGACGCTTGTTACAATGATATTGCGGCTCAGGTTGATAACGATTGCCCCTAAACAAGTAGTTATCAAAATGACAACACCAGCTTCAATTCCAAACCCGATTGCCAGATTGAGGAACAGGGAAACACCCCCGGTCAACCTGCCAGCTCCATTGAGTACCGCCACAAGCAGGCCAAAAGCGATAAATAAGACGGCCGCGAAGCCGAAGCCGATAACGATGCTGACAGCGACTTTCGATAGAAAGAGCTTCTTCTTTGAAAAACCGTAGGTAATCCAGTTGATGTAAGTTTTGTTTTTGTATTCCTGATAAAATAGCGAACCTATCAAAATGAAGATCACCATTGGGAAGAACATGGAAAACTGGTTATTCATAAAGAAGAACAGGTCAGCAAGTGATTTTGTGCTGTTGTTAAAAACTGCTCCTGCTCCGCCGGTAAAGATGGGAAGAAGCGACAACAGCAGAAGAAACACCATAAACCATTCCCGCTTCAACTTGTAAAACTCATTTTTAATCAACACTCCCATTATGCTTCCTCCCTCTGGCCGGAAGTCATAATATCCTCATACAGTGCTTCCAGTTCCTTTTCGTTATAGTCGTTTTCTACAACCTTGATGATTTTTCCGCCACGAATGAAAATAAGAACATCTGTGACAGCGGCAATCTCCGTCAGATTATGGCTTGATACCAAAATACAGTGTTGGGGAGATTTCAGGCGTTCTTTCAGAAGCAGCCGGATTTCCTTTATCCCCATCGGATCAAGGCCATTGGTAGGTTCATCCAGCAGCAAATATTGAACATTGCCTAAAAAGGCGCGGGCAATTCCCAGCCGTTGGCGCATTCCCAAAGAAAGTTGAGAGAACAGCTTTTTTCGGGCATCCAGCAGGTTTACTTGTTTGAGCGCTGCTTCGATGTTTGGCCGTTTCAAACCTAAATACTGCGCGTGGAGCTTCAAATTTTCCTCTACGGTGAGCCGTGGGTAAAAAGCCGGGTATTCAATCAAACTTCCAAAACATCTACTGGAAACGGGTTGTCCATCCGAGAGGATTTCTCCCGAAAAGGCGGTCAGTCCCAGCATGGACTTAAACAGTGTTGTTTTACCGGCCCCGTTCGGCCCCAGAACACCATAGATTTTTCCTTGCTCTAAAGTCAGGTGGATGTTGGACAGCAAGGCGGTATTTCCAACATTCAGATTTACATTTTTGATTTCCAGCATGAAATTCCTCCGTTATTGAAAAAAGATGAAAAGCAAAAAGGCCACAGCATAAATCAAAAATGAAATCCCAATGGGTTTTGATCTCTGTTTTAACCCTTTTAGGCCATCGCTCAATATACCATGCAAGGCCATGAGCAGGCACACTGCCAAAGCGATGAGTGAAATTACTAAAGCTACCTTAACCATTGTTTGTACCTCCTATGGCTCATACTTTACCAAAGAGGTTTAGGATTTGTTTGAGAAAAGTCTAAGGAAAGTCTAAGGATGAAAAAAGGGCTGCCGAAGCAGCCCTTTAGAAATTGACGATGGGAAACACGATTTGAATTGCAAAGATACCGTTTTGCAGAGAAGCCGAGATTTGCCCGCCCATACGGGTCACAAGTCTTTGAGCGATTGCCAGCCCCAGCCCGGTTGTCTTTTTTGTCCGTGACTGGTCGGTGGTGTAAAAACGGTCAAACAAATGGGGAATATCTTCCTGCTGAATACTGCTCGATGCATTTTTAACGGTTATAACCGTTTGCGCTTCTTCTAACGCTGCGGTGATCTGATAATTTCCCTCCCCGTGAACAAGCGCATTATAAACTACATTTGAGAAGATCCGGGCTAAGGCATCTGGATCGCCCCAAATGATAGCCGGTGAATTTGGGATAACGATATTGGGGACGCATTTTTTCTGTTCAAAATCGCCATAGTATGAGGCAACAACATCCCGAAGTACACTGTGTATATCTGTATTCCTGCAATTCAATTTCAGCTCGTCGGCCTCAATCCTTGCAAATTCAAACAGTTGGTCGAGAAGTAGCTTTACAGCGGAAATTCGTTCTCCCGCAATCGTTACATATTCTTTTTGCTCCCCGGTTAAATCCTGTTCCTGTAAGAGCTGGATATAGCCGTTTGCTGTTGCCAGCGGCGTTCGCAAGTCGTGGGACAGACTGGTAATAGTATCCCGGAACAGGGCGTCGCTCCGTTCGATTTCCTGCCTCATACCGCGATATTTTTCGAGAAGATGATTGATACTTGTAGCCAAATCCTGTATTGGCCCATCCGTTTTTTCCACCATGATTTCTGTTTGCGTATCCCGGTCTGTCAAAAAATCAATCTGCTTTTTGATTTTCCGAACCAGTTTCCGCTGATAAATCAGTTTCAGAAACAAAAACAGGGAAAGCATTGCCAGCAAGATACATAACACAATCATGCGGCCATCACCGCCTTTCCAAACCGCGCAAATCCAGCCTTTGAAACAAGGAGAACGAAACGGCTGTCGGTAAAAACAAATATACTACCAGCGTAATCAAAATGGGCATTAAATTCTCCCCAAAGGTATTGATCTGCAAGCTATGGGAAAGCCCTACCACCCAATACTTGTAGAGCGAATAATCCATATCCAATGCTGTGCTTATCTTTGTGAGATATAGATACAAAACCCCCAGCAGAAAAAATGCGGCAATCGTGACAATTATCCGATGCCGGAGCAGGTAACTTAGCAGATTGAGAAATGCGGTGTACCCTAAAAAGCACAGACATTGAAGCAGAAGAAAGGCTCCGATTGCAGAAAACGAATAGTCTATGTCATACCGGGATGCTCCCATTATCAAAATGGACAAATATGCAACACCAAAACATACAAACAGAAAAAACAAAACGCCAATCCATGAGGCCAGTAGTTTTCCAAAAAATAGATGTACTCTGCTTGTTCCTTTAGAAAGTGCGATACTGTATGTGCCGGTATGAAAATCTTCTGTAAAGTACAGGCACAAAAAAAGCGTCAACGGAAAGATCAGGCTGTAATCTGAAAATAGAAACTCCGTGAACGAAACCAGTGATATAGCCGGAAGCATAGCATCTACCGAATTATGATAAAATGTCAGGGCAAGCGCAAAGACAAAAAAAGCAGCCAGTGCGAGGCAGACCCAAAACAGGCGGTTTTTGCGGATACGAAATAACTCACTTTGCATCGTCTGGATCACTCTTTGCACCTCCTGTCATTTTCAAAAGATAGTCGGTCGGCTCCATACCGGCAAGCCAGATTTCCGATACCTCTATCCCGGAACGAACCAGCAGCGTATTGATTTCCCCGGATTGCTCATTGCAATGAAAAATTCTAATCAGGTCATGGCCCAACACTTCAAAATCCGGGAACTGCTGGCTTAAAATCGTAATAACCCGTTCTAATTGCGGGGTTCTTATCTTTATGCACCTCTGGCAGCTCTCTTTCAATTCCCCAGTCGTAAGCTCACAAAGCAGCTTGCCATCTGCCATCACACCATATTTAGATGCAAGCCGGGAAAGCAGCGTATAGTCCTGTCCAGAGATGAGAAGCGTGGTATGGTTCATTTCATGCAGATAGGTCAGAACAGAAAGCAGGTGTTCACATTCCCCCTTATCCAGCCCGGAAAAAGGGTCGTCCAGAATTATCATATCTGGATTTCCCAAAAGGGCAACCGCCAAATTCACTAAACGCTGGGTCGATAATGGCAATCGCCGCACCGCCTTTTTTTCTTTCAGGTTCAGATGCAATATATCTAAAAAACGGCTTTCTGTGCTTCCGAAAGCAGAAGAAAAATAGTGCAGCATATCAGCCGGTGACAGAGAGCCGATTGTCACAGGCTTTTGGGGTACAAATCCAATCCGGCGGCGCTCCTGCTGATAGTCTATATTGCCAAATAATTTGAGCGTACCAGATTGAGGTCGAAGTGTGCCAATAATGGCCTGCAACAGTACAGATTTTCCGGCGTTATGACCGCCATACAGTGCATAGATTTCTCCACGCTTTACCTGAAATGTGATATTTTTAATCCCGTTTCCGTCCGGGAAAACATAGGTCAACCCGGCCGTTTCCAAAGCAGCCCCCAAAAAATCATCCCCTTTCCACATCGTCTTATTGTAGCAGATCGGCGTGCAAATTTTATAAGATTTCTCTAAGGATTAGCCCTGCATTTTGAAACCGAGGCCCCAAACCGTCTGAATATACTTTTCCTCTGGATTGACTTTGGCAAACTTCTTGCGGAGATTTCCAATGTGGACATTGATTGCGTTATCGTCCCCGATAAAATTTTCATTCCACACGCTTTCAAAGATATTGTTCTTTGTGAATACTTTTGAGGGTGCGGACATCAAAAGTTGTAAAATCAGATATTCATACCGTGTCAAAGCAATGGGGGTATTCCC
>UMID01029421.1_pt1 | contig 87560 bp, 90 predicted proteins | sample 1965691 | NCBI WGS metagenome assembly UMID01 (sample SAMEA4836115, study PRJEB28245) | human gut metagenome | biome: gut microbiome; material: fecal sample | place: Denmark | collected 2008 | reverse complement strand
ACCAGTTTAAAGATATTATTTTGGGTAACCACCCGGCGAAATATAAAAGAGTAGCGGATTCACAGAAGTGTCTTCGCGTCAGCGGAAAACATAATGACTTGGAAGAAGTAGGCCATGATACCTATCACCACACAATGTTCGAGATGCTGGGCAACTGGTCGTTCGGTGATTACTTCAAGAAAGAAGCTATCTCTTGGGCATGGGAATATCTGGTAGACGTATTGAAGCTGGATCCGAAAGATCTCTATGCCACCGTCTTCGAAGGTAGTCCCGAAGAAGGCTTAGAACGTGACAATGAAGCAGCCTCCTACTGGGAACAGTTCCTGCCGAAAGACCATATCCTCAACGGAAACAAACACGACAACTTCTGGGAAATGGGCGATACAGGTCCTTGTGGCCCCTGCTCCGAAATTCATGTGGATTCACGTTCGGAAGAAGAAAAAGCCAAAGTTCCCGGTTCGCAACTCGTAAACAAAGACCACCCGCAGGTTATCGAAATCTGGAACCTCGTATTCATGCAGTTCAACCGCAAGGCAGACGGCAGCCTCGAAGGGCTTCCCGCCAAAGTAATTGATACGGGTATGGGCTTTGAACGTCTGGTGCGCACTCTGCAAGGCAAAACCTCCAACTATGATACCGATGTCTTCCAGCCTATATTGAAGGCTATCGGAGATATGGCAGGAACTACATACGGTGTAAACGAGCAACAGGACATTGCCATGCGTGTGATTGCCGACCACATCCGTACAATCGCTTTCTCTATCACAGACGGCCAATTGCCAAGTAATGCCAAGGCAGGTTACGTAATACGACGTATTCTTCGTCGTGCAGTACGCTACGGCTATACGTTCCTCGGACAGAAGCAGGCATTCATGTACAAATTATTACCTGTACTGATTGAGAATATGGGCGGTGCGTATCCCGAACTGAATGTACAGAAAGAGTTGATAGCCAAAGTCATCAAGGAAGAAGAAGATTCCTTCCTCCGCACTTTGGAGACCGGTATTCGTTTGTTGGATAAGACCATGGCAGATGCCAAAGCAGCCGGAAAGACCGAAATCAGCGGCAAGGACGCCTTTACGCTTTATGATACTTTTGGCTTTCCACTCGACCTTACGGAACTGATTCTCCGCGAAAACGGCATGACGGCCGACATCAAAGAGTTTGACGCAGAAATGCAACAGCAAAAACAGCGCGCACGCAACGCCGCCGCTGTTGAAACCGGCGACTGGATTACGCTGCAAGAAGGCACAACCGAATTCGTAGGCTATGACTATACGGAATACGAAACATCCATCCTGCGTTACCGGCAGATTAAGCAGAAAAACCAAACATTGTACCAGATTGTACTGGACAAGACTCCGTTCTATGCCGAAAGCGGCGGTCAGGTAGGCGATACCGGCGTGCTGGTGAACGAATTTGAAACGATTGAAGTTATTGATACAAAAAAGGAGAACAACCTTCCTATCCATATCACCAAGAAGCTGCCCGAACATCTGGAAGCTCCGATGATGGCTTGCGTGGATACCGACAAGCGTGCCGCTTGCGCCGCCAACCATTCTGCCACCCACTTGTTGGACGCTGCATTACGCGAAGTGTTGGGCGACCATGTTGAACAGAAAGGCTCTTTAGTGAATTCGGACTCTCTGCGTTTCGACTTCTCTCATTTCCAGAAAGTAACAGATGAGGAGATTCGTCAGGTAGAACACATTGTAAATGCCAAGATACGCGCCAATATTCCTTTGAAAGAATATCGCAATATACCTATTGAAGAAGCTAAAGAATTGGGAGCTATTGCGTTGTTCGGCGAGAAGTATGGTGACCACGTACGTGTTATCCAGTTCGGTTCCTCCATTGAATTCTGCGGTGGCACACACGTAGCCGCTACCGGAAACATCGGGATGATGAAAATTGTATCCGAAAGTTCCGTTGCCGCCGGTGTCCGCCGTATCGAAGCCTATACCGGAGCCCGCGTAGAAGAAATGCTTGATACATTCCAGGATACAATGCGCGATTTGAAAGCACTCTTCAACAATGCTCCCGACTTGTCCGGTGCAATCCGCAAGTATATCGAAGAAAATGCCGGTTTGAAGAAACAGGTGGAAGACTTCATGAAAGAGAAAGAAGCGCAACTGAAGGAAAAACTTCTGCAAAATATTCAGGAAATAAACGGTGTGAAAGTTATCAAGTTCTGTGCAGCCATGATACCCGCCGACGCAATCAAGAATATCGCTTTCCAGCTCCGCGGAGAAATCACAGAAAACCTCTTCTTCGTTGCAGGAACAGTATTCGAAGGAAAACCGATGCTGACAGTAATGCTAAGTGACAACCTTGTAGCCGGCGGTCTAAAAGCAGGCAATCTTGTGAAAGAAGCCGCCAAGCTGATTCAAGGTGGCGGCGGCGGCCAGCCGCATTTCGCAACTGCCGGCGGTAAAAATCCTGACGGGTTGAGTGCAGCGGTAGATAAAGTAATAGAATTGGCAGGACTTTAAAACTTATATCATAAATAAAAGACTCCGCTTTTAGCTGAAAAGTTAAAAGCGGAGTTTTTTTAATAGCATCCCCACTTTTAATGAAACGGCATCAGTATTAAAACATTTTTATCAGCCTAAAGAGAAATATTTTAATATTCTTGCAGGAATAATATTCTCACTGAGCGTTATATTGTAAAAAGAAAGCGTAACTTTGCAGCGTCCGACAGGAGAAATTGCCGGACAGTAGAAAGCGTTTTCTGCTTTATCCTAAGTATCGAAATCTGGAAAATTTCAAGGCAAGGGGATGAAGACAATGTAACGCTCATTCTGTTTGTATATGTACGAGAACAGTCCATACTGTATCTTGTTCATCATACTACAGCGTGGGAATATTGTTTCTTCACTCATTCTTGCTAGGTTTTTCCAGATACCTGATACTTGATGAGTAGAACAAGTCTCACGCTCTTCTCATATTAATCAGCACCGCCCACTTTGAAGACTTATAGGCATATTAAGAATCATGTTATTCAATTCTTTTGAGTTCCTGCTTTTCTTGCCGATAGTCTTCCTGCTCTATTGGTTTGTATTTAAACGGTTGAAGTGGCAAAACCTTTTTTTGGTCGTTGCCAGTTATGTGTTCTATGGTTGGTGGGACTGGCGCTTCCTGATACTTATCGCCCTCACCACGCTATTCAGTTATGTCAGCGGACGACTCATTGCCCGGTACGAAGGACAACAGAAGCGGCAGAAAGCCCTTAGCGCTATCAACATCGTACTAAATCTTTCCATTCTCGGCGTATTCAAATACTATAACTTCTTTGCGGAAAACTTCGCCGCCCTGTTCGGTAACATAGGTTGGCAGATAGACTGGGTAACACTTGATATCCTCTTGCCCGTAGGTATCAGTTTCTATACCTTTCAGGCATTGAGCTACAGTATTGACGTTTACCAAAAGAAATTACCGGTTTGCAAAGATATCATTGCCTTTTTTGCCTACATCAGCTTCTTTCCACAGTTGGTAGCAGGGCCAATAGAACGCGCCACCAACCTGTTGCCACAGTTCTACAAGTCGCATACTTTCAACTATGCGCAAGCCGTGGATGGTTGCCGACAGATACTTTGGGGATTCTTCAAGAAGATGGTAGTGGCGGACAACTGCGCTACCGCTGTTAACTTAATCTGGGGAAACTATACCGACCAGTCCGGCTTTACGCTATTAATGGGCGGCTTCCTCTTCACACTTCAGATTTATGGAGACTTTTCCGGTTACTCGGACATTGCCATCGGTACGGCACGCTTGTTCGGCATCAACCTGATGCGCAACTTCAACTTTCCCTATTTCTCACGAGACATTGCCGAGTTCTGGCGCCGCTGGCACATATCGCTGACCACATGGTTTCGCGACTACATTTACATACCTCTCGGTGGCAGCCGATGCGCACGTTGGAAGGTCATGAGGAATACGCTGATTATCTTTCTCGTCAGTGGTTTGTGGCACGGGGCAAACTGGACATTCATTATGTGGGGCGTTTATCATGCGCTACTGTTCTTTCCACTGATGCTTTTGGGAAAGAACAGAAAACACACAAATAATGTAGCGGCAGGGCGATTATTACCTTCCATGAAAGAATTCGTCCAAATACTTTTCACCTTCCTGCTTGTACTGATTGGCTGGATTATTTTCCGGGCAGAAAACATCAGGCAAGCATGGGACTATCTTAGCAGAATGTGTTCACCAAGTTTGCTGGACTTACATTTGCAATACGGCAAAAAAGCATTACTCTATACTTTTGTACTCTTGATGGTGGAATGGCTGCAACGGGATAAACAACATGCGCTGCAAATCGAAGGAACCGGTATACTTAAATATCGCGGTATACGTTGGGGAATATATATTTTATTAGCGCTCTTCACTTTAGTTTTTGCAGGTACACAAGCGGAATTCATTTATTTTCAATTCTAAGGTCATGAAAAAATTTATAAACAATATCCTCCTAATAGCAGGAATCCTTATCACCTTAATACTGGCAATAACAATGCTTCCTATGGAACAAGACGGGTATTTACAAGCCTATAACAAGAAATGCCAACTGCTGGAAGACACGCCTTCTCCCCGAATCATCTTTGTCGGAGGCAGCAATTTAGCTTTCGGGTTAGACAGTCAACGAATAAAAGACTCGTTAAATATCAATGTGATTAACTATGGACTTCATGCCGGCATCGGACTGAAATATATGATTGATGACATATCCACCTATGCAAGAAAAGGTGACATTATTGTATTCGCTCCGGAATACGAACACTTCTATACAATAGCTTATGGAGAATCCGTAACCCTCACGCCCCTTATGGCAGTTACACATTGGGAAAAAATTAACCTACTGGATATAAGGCAATGGACAATTCTAATAGCCGGAATTCCACAATTAGCAAAAGAATGTTCTTTAATGCCCAAAATCAGAAGTCCCAAAGATTACAGTGTTTCAGTATTTAATGAATACGGAGACGAGACACAACATTGGACGTTAGAAAGCCCCGGAACCGGTAATGCCCAACCTATCAACGAAAGATTGGATGAACAGTTTGGTAAATATTTCACCAGTAAGATTAAGACTCTTCAAAAGACGTGCTCTGTATATGTCATTCCACCCATCTATGTAGAAAAAGGTTATCATGAAAATAAGAAAAAGATGTCGGAGGTTGAAGAGTTTCTCCAAAAGGAAGGATGCCCTTTTTTAGTAACACCGAAGGTGCACGTATTAAGTGACGAATATGCGTATGATACTTATTATCACATGAATCGTCAAGGGGTAGATAAATACACCTCCTTTATCATAGCAGAATTAAAGCCTTTGCTCAGACACAAACATGACAACTTTAAATAGACTGCCAGAAAATATGCAGATTATCCAAACAGATCGCAAAAGATTCTCTTTAGAAGAGCTGCAAAATAATTGCCCGAACACTTGACATCGCCTCCGGGATGTTGTATATTTGTATCGTCAATTTTTAGATACTTCAATTTTAAATTAGAATGAACGGAGAGGCATTGCTTCTCCGTTTTTATTTTCCCATAACTCTTCCCTATTTGAAATGACGTGCGTTTGCAGGGCAAACGACGCATGTTTGCTCCCCAAATGCCTCACCTTAACAGGCTAAATATCTGGAATTTGCGATGAAATTCCCTAAGGTTTTGGCAATTAGCATTGAGGTTTAGGATGCTAAAGTGCAAGATTACGGATGATGTATTCAGAGTTAACACATGATGCATTTAAGGCAAACAGATGATGTATTCTACTCAAACAGACCATCTGTTTGGAAAGCAAAAACGGGAAGCCGAAGCCTCCCGTACATTAAACTTTCATAAATCTACTCTTGACAAAAATCATATCATCGTGTATACATCCACTGCTCTGCCTGATATACTTTGCAGCCTTCGGGCAATGCGACAGGAGAGAGTGCATTGTCTTTGATTTTAGCTGTTTCATATTTAGAAAATGCTTACAGTGGGGCAAATACTGCATCAAGTGTTTAAATAATTTGTTCAGTCGGATAATTTACCAGATACAACGTACCCGTAGCACGCGTAAAAGCAGTGTACAGCCAACGGAAATAATCCGGTGTCAGATATTCGTCCGTCATATACCCCTGGTCAAGAAAGACATTCTTCCACTGTCCCCCCTGCGCCTTATGGCAAGTTACGGCATAGGCATACTTCACCTGTAAAGCATTGTAATAAGGATCGGCTTTCATCTTCTTCATTCTTTCGCGCTTCATCGTAATATCGGCGTAATCTTCGAGGACAGTATAAAAAAGGCGGTCATTATCTGCTTTGGGTAAAGCAGGCGCATCGCTGTGCAAAGTATCCAACAGAAGATTCACCTCCAACTCAAGATCATTATAATCAGGAAAAGCCAGCGTTACATCCGCAAAGCGAAAACCATATAGTTCACGCGTACGGCGTACACGACGTACTACGGCAGTTTCTCCATTGGCTATGAAGTCGGGAATTTGTGCCACCACCTCTTTCCTCTCTCCATTACGCAACATGTCCGCTTGAAGCTGTTCCGTCCAAAAATAATTATTTTTCGCAACCATCAGCAAGTCTCCCGTATTCAGTTCGTCCTCCCTCCAAAGAATCTGGGCTCGAATACCATTATTATAAATATTTGTCCGCTTGTTGGAGCGGCACACCACAATCGTTTCATCCAACCCGTCATGATCGTAACATGCTTCAAGCGCATCTATCAATTCATTCCCCGGCAATACTTTAATATCCGCAAATCCCGTTACTTTTATCCTCGGCAACGCCCCGCATTCATCTTCGGCTATGAGCTGCCTCAAACGGGTGGCGTTCCACAGAATACCCGATTGCCGTTCCTGACGGACCACCTGTGTCAAATCCACCTCCTGTACTTCCAGCCCATATCCTTTCAGGGCATCAGCAAAAAGAGCCGGACTTTGCTCCTCACCCACCGGCGGAAGCTGTGCCGTATCGCCCATCAACAGAAGACGACATCCCACGCCGGAATAGACAAACTGCACCAAATCATCCAACAAACGTCCCGTACCGAATGACGAACCCGCCAACCCGTCATTGGAAATCATGGATGCCTCATCCACGATATACAAAGTATGAGTTGTCAAATTATCGTTCACCGAGAAATTACTTGTTTCATTAGAGAATGATTGCTGTCTATAAATTTTTTTATGAATTGTAAACGCCGGATGCCCCGCATAAGCAGAAAAAACTTTCGCCGCCCGTCCCGTCGGAGCCAGCAATATTGACTTTTGTTGCAACTGGTCCAATGTCTTGACCAAAGCGCCGACTAATGACGTTTTCCCCGTTCCGGCATAACCACGAAGCAGAAAAACCGCCTCGTTACAGGATGACAACAAGAACTCCGACAAAGATTTTATTGCAATTTCCTGCTCCGAAGTTGGTTGATAAGGAAAATTTTCCTTAATTTGCCTTTCTAAATAGTTATTTATCATTTTTGTAATAGAAAAAAGTAACGGGAACTGTCGTTTTTAAATTTATTTCTTTTATTTTTGCGGTGCGAATATAACAACTAAAAAACATATTTATCATGAAAACAGTATTTAATATCGTTTTAGGCTTATGTGCTCTGGTCTTAGTTTATATCTGCTATGCCAGTATCATGGGTCCTATAAACTTTGAAAAAGCTAAGAAGCACAGAGACGCAGCAGTTATCGCACGTCTGATCGACATTCGTAAAGCACAGTTGGAATATCGCGGTTTGCACAACCAGCAATATACTGCCAGCTTCGATACGTTGATTGACTTCGTAAAGAATCAGAAACTTCCGTTCATCTTCAAACAAGGAGAATTGGACGACAAACAGTTGGAAGACGGTTTGACAGAGAAGAAGGCTATCAATATCATCAATAAAGCCAAAAAGACCGGTAACTATGCAGAAGTAAAGAAGTGGGGATTGGAAAATTTCAAGCGTGACACCATGTGGGTAGCCGTATTGGATACTATTTTCCCGAAAGGCTTCAACGCAGATTCTATGAGATACGTTCCTTTTGGCAACGGTGCACAATTTGAAATGGCTATCAAAAACGATACAGCTAAATCTGGCGCTCCATTCTGTCTGCTCGAGGTTAAAACTCCGTATGATGTATATCTGAACGGTTTGGACAAGCAAGAAATTGCTAACCTGAAAGATCTTCAAACTAAGTTGGGCAAATACTCAGGCTTGATGATTGGTAGCTTGGAAACAGCTAACAACAACGCCGGTAACTGGGAATAATCCACCGACATACGTATGATAGAAACAACTGATTTTACAAAATCGGAACAATATACCTTATCCATCCGTCTCAGTACGGATGGATTTTCTTTTTCTATATTCAATCCTCTCGGCGACGGAGAGCTTTCGTTCCACGAACATGAGGTAGACACTTCTTTGTCCCTCACTGCCAATCTTAAACAAGCCTTCCGAGAAGTAGAATGGCTGAACCATTCTTTCCGTCGTGTCAATGTGCTCATGGCAAACAAGCGTTTTACGTTCATTCCGCTGGAGTTTTTCGAGGACGAGCAAACAGAGACCGTATTCTATCATAATCATCCCAAGCAAGACAATGAAGTTGTACAATACAACATCCTGCATAAAAACAACATAGTCGTACTGTTTGGCATGGACAAGAGCACCTGCTCCCTTTTGCGCGAGCAATATCCCGATATCCGTTTCTATTCGCAGGCAAGCCCGTTTATTGAGTATTTTGCAACCAAAAGTCGTTTAGGCAATTGCAGGAAAATGTACATACATCTGCGTAAAGAAGCCGTAGACATATATGCTTACGAACGCGGCCGGTTGATATTTGCCAATGCCTTTGCCTGTAAGGAGACCAACGACCGTATCTACTACATTCTCTATATATGGAAACAGCTCGGCATGGAGCAAGAACGTGACGAACTTCACCTCACAGGCGAACTGTCCGACAAGGAAGAGCTATTGCCCGAACTAAAAAAATTCATCCGGCAGGTATTCATCATGAATCCAGCCTATAATCTTGACCTACAAGCTATCAACCTATGCGAGTAATCAGCGGAATATACAAAAGAAGACGCTTTGACGTGCCTCACAGCTTCAAGGCACGCCCCACTACGGATTTTGCCAAAGAGAATCTATTCAATGTGTTATCCAACTACATAGACTTTGAAGAAGGCGTACGCGCCCTCGATTTGTTTGCCGGCACAGGAAGCATCAGTATTGAACTCGTATCCAGAGGTTGCGACCAAGTCATCAGCATAGAAAAAGACCGCGACCACTATGCTTTCATCTGCAAAATAATGCGTGAACTAAAGACCGACAAATGTCTGCCTGTCCGCGGTGATGTATTCAAGTACATACGAGGTGGCCGCGAACAGTTCGATTTCATCTTTGCCGACCCGCCTTATGAATTAAAAGGACTTGAGACTCTACCTGATCTGATCTTTGAAAATAACCTCTTAAAAGAAGAAGGTTTATTTGTATTAGAACATGGGAAGACCAATAACTTTGAAAGCCATCCTCATTTTATAGAAAGAAGAGTGTATGGCAGTGTCAATTTCTCCTTTTTCCAATTTTCCAAGTTATAAAAGCGGAGCCAGCAGACGTACCACGCTTTCTGCCGCTTTATGATACCAAGGACGTTTCGCCCAATTTTTGGAGAATACCTGTACACATTCCCGTTGGTCTTGCAAGAATATCTCACGCATTTGGAGAGCAGTTTCCGTATCATATATAAATGCATTCACCTCAAAGTTATGCTCAAAGCTTCGGAAATCCACGTTTGTAGAGCCCACAGTAGACAATTCATCATCCGACACCATCAATTTGGAATGCAGGAAACCTTTTTTATAGAAATATACTTTCACTCCTGCCCGCAGTGCCTCTGCCAAATAAGAACAAGAGCCTAAATGCGTCAGTCTGTTATCCGCGCGATAAGGAAGCATCAAACGCACGTCCACCCCAGCTAAAGCAGCTGTTTGCATAGCGACAGCAACGGCTTCCGTAGGCAAGAAGTAAGGAGTTTGTATGTAGAAATATTTCTTCGCTCCCGTTATGGCCATGCCAAGTCCCTGCATAATCTCTTTCCAAGGTCCTATCGGCTCACTTGTTACAATCTGCGCCAACGAAGTACCACAATTATCCACTTTCGGAAAATAACGGGCGGACGTAACTAATGTACGATCTACAAAATACCAGTCGAGCAAAAAGACAGTCTGCAAACCATGCACAGCCTTGCCTTCTAATAAAAGATGCGTATCACGCCAGATTCCCCAGGAAAAACCACGCATATAACGCTCTGCCAAATTCATACCGCCAATAAACCCGATGCGTCCGTCAATCACCACTATCTTACGGTGATTACGATAGTTCACTTTACTGGTAAACAAAGGGAAGCGCACTTTCAGAAAGCTACGCACCTCTACTCCTGCCTCACGCATCTGTTCGTAAAAGCGGTTAGGAACATGCCAACAGCCCACATCATCGTAAATAACACGTACTTCTACTCCCTGCCTTGCCTTATCTATCAACACATCGCGCACCATACGTCCGATAGCATCATCCTCAAAAATATAGAACTCCATATGAATATGCTTCGTAGCATTCTGTAACTCACGCAGCAAAGCTTGAAACATGGAAAGCCCATGCGTATAGATTTCTACACGATTCCCGTCAAAAGGGAAAGCCTGATTTGTGTTGCGAAACAAAGAAATAAGACGGCTATAATTTACAGGAAGCGTGCACGAGTCCTGAGCAAGGTATTCAGCCATCGGTTTTTTCAACAGGCGGTTGTAGCTTTTCTTACCAATGACACGTACACGACGCTGACTACGACCGAAAAAGAAGTAAAGTACAAGCCCCACTAATGGCAAAAACATCAATATCAATATCCATGCCATCGTTTTTACCGGGTTACGGTTATCGAGAATGATAACCGTAATTGTTCCGATAATTGCGCCAAAATAGATTATATCAAATGCTACTGTGGCAACGAGGCCGGCTATGAAATTCCAATCAAACATACATCTGTCATAAAGAGCAAAACAAATGTATGAAAAATAGAGGAACTTTTACGGCCTATTACATTGATTAACATTAGAACGGACGATGTCCTCTGCCAAATCCTCCCCGCTGCCCGCCAGGACCACCAGGGCCTCGGCCCATACTTTCGCGTGCGGACTTGCTGCCGAAAATATTCAGACGATAAATAAAGTGCAACATACAATAACTGTTGACGCCATTATAGGAAGACACCGAACGGGCATCTGCTGTCAGCGAACGGCTGATATTACTCTGCTGTTTCAGAATATCGTACATTTCAAAACTTACGGTAGCCGCCCCTTTCAGGAAAGACTGCGAAAGTTGAGCATTCCAGATCAGCTCATTGCGGTTCATGCTGCTATCTGTATAACCGCGACGGCTTTGATTGGTGATATTAGTGGAAATCGTCATCTTCCAAGGCATCGTTATATTGGTTAAAGCGCCGTAAGAAAAAGTATAAGGTTCTTGATTGTTTTCCGGACGCAGCTTGCTGCGTTCAGCAGTATAAGAGATAGAACCATTCAGCCCGAATTCAAACCAATCATTACGATAAGCTCCATTCAACCGTTCACCCAATGTAAGTCCGGTAGTGGTATTCTTGTCATCTATTTTGGTATCATTATTGTACAAGAAAGACACATTATTGGTGTAATTGATATTAGAGAACGAGTTAATGGTAAATTTCTTATTCTTTAATGCTGTATTGAACCCGAACATACCGAAAGCGCTCCAGTTTCCATTAATATTCTTAGGTGTCGTAATTCTTCCACCGGTCTGTTCATTATATACCGTACTGTTACTGATACTATTCTGCGTAGCCGAGAAGTTGACATGCGTCACTATACCACGCTGCAATTCTGCATTATACGTATTGTAGAAGAGACGCATACTATGCGTAAATGCAGGCTTCAAACCCGGATTACCCACTCTGACATTCAACGGGTTTGAGTTGTCGACGATAGGTAACAAGTTCTCCATACTTGGCTGACTGCTACGTCCGCGATACATAAACTGCAGCTGGCTCACTTTGGAGAAACGATAACGAAAATCAATATTCGGAGCAAAGTTGAACACATTGCGTGTCGTATCAATCATATAATCACCACGTTTATAGGACAGCGTCGAATGTTGAGGTTGGAAAGACATTCCTGCACTCAGTTGATACTTCTCTCGAATGAAGCGCAACGATACGGACGCGTCATGATTATAATATCTGTACTCCGCGTACTTACCCAAACTATCCACCGGGTGTGTTTCATAACCGGGAGGCAGAGGCCCGTTGATGTCCCAATCGGGATAGCTCAACATATCAAACGTAGTTTTGTCACTCTCACTGTACTTATACTGAAACTGATAGCGGAACTGCAGGAAAGTAGCTCGCGCAATCGGTTCGCTGTATGTCAACTGAGCACTATAATTATAATTGTGTGTAGGAGTTGTGACATACTGGTTACGGTATAGTATGGAATCGCCTCCCAATATGCTCTGAATCTGGTAGTAACGCGTTTCAGACTGTGAATACTGGTCATTGTCGTTGTCACCATAGCTAAAGCGCCCACGAAAAGTAATGTTACGCCCCCGGTTATTCAACTTTCTATTCAGTTGCAAAGTAGCCTCCGTAGAGACGCTCTTGCTTTTGCTTAGAGAAGCATCATTTGTTGCATTGACACGAATATCCTCCAAAGGATCATCCGTCATCTGGTCAAAATTAAGAAAGTCGTTCGGATTGGTAACCAAGCTATACGGATCGGCATTGAATGTTCCGGACTCAGAACCGGAAGCATTATCTGTTTTTCCGTACGAAAAGTTCGGGCGGAAAATAATGTTTGTCATAGAGTCCGGTTTCCATTCCAAACGAAAATTAGCATTAAAGTTTATATTCTTGTTTCTATTGACAGAATTAGAGTTGGAATATGAATTTCCATTTTGCAGGAAACGTTCGGAAGAATTGGTACTGATAATATCCGCCCCTCTGTAATTATACCGGGCACTACCGCCAATATCCAGTTTGGACGTTTCCGCAGCAAAGTTAGCACCTAATGTTTTTGTTGCCACCAAACCATTATTCCTGCGCCAGCGCGGACCACCCCCACCACCGGAGAACCCCTGATCGTTAACGTTATTCGCCGAACCGATTAAGGAGAACTTGGTTTTATCCACAAAATGATTCACCATCATGCGGGCCATATAACGGTCTTCCGTACCATAAGCAAGATCTGCATTGCCGAACCATCCCCTGTTCATGCCCTTCTTCACAGTAAGGTCCAGCACTGTTTCTTCCTCACCGTCATCTATCCCGGTTATACGTGCCAGATCCGACTGTTTATCATAAGTTTTCAGTTTATCAATCATGTCAACAGGCAGATTTTTCAGGCCGGTCTTCACATCACCGCCAAAGAACTCCTTACCATCCACCATAATTTTCTTCAGTTCCTTACCGTTAATCTTCACATTACCATCATCATCAACTTCCGCCCCGGGAAGTTTTTTCACCAGTTCTTCCAGCATGGCACCTTCCGGTGTACGATAAGCAGTAGAGTTATACATCAACGTATCTTCCACCACCTGCACTTGCGGTGCTTCAGCAGTAACTACTGCTTCGGCAAGCATAATAGCATCCGTTTCGAGTGTCACTGTACCCACATTTTTATTGAGTACATTGGCGTAGAGATGTAAAGGAATAAACTTATTCTTAAAACCGATGTAGGAAACTTTCAAAACATACTTTCCGGCACTCACTTTGGGTAAAGTGAAGCGGCCATTTCCGGTAGTAGCAACACCGGCAGCATAAGCACTGTCCGGTAATGATAATAATTGAATAGTAGCTTGTACCGCTGGTTCGTTCGTATCCTCAACCACGCGGCCGGATACGGTAATGTTTTTTGTTTGTGAGAATACAGAGAATGTAGTTGCAAGCAACAACATCGCTCCGGTGATAAATCTTTTCATGCCCTGTCTTCTAAATAATCAACAATGTTTATTTGTTACTGCTTCATTTGACAAACTTACGGGCAAAAGGTTTAACGCCTTACAGATTGATTTTACTTAATTATCGATTATTTCGTTTAAACAACCGATCAACAGTCGCTTTTTTTATACCAAATTCAAGGCAAAGCACATTCATTATCAAGAATATCAGGAAAGAGGAAGAGTCTACGGACAAGAGATCACCCTGTGCCACCCGATAAAGCATGCCGCCAAAAATAAAAAGCACAGTCAGGAATATCCCATTCCTTGTGGCTTTATTGCGTATTTCTTCCACTTCTTTACATTCTCCTTTTGTCAAAGCGAATATTATCATCAATGCTCCCAACATCATCAGAAGTTTGGAACATTCTTTATAAAACAACAAATTAGCATCCGTTACTTTGCCCATCATCATCATTAAGAACGGAAGGAACAAGGCTAACGCAATTACAAAATATCCAAGCGGGCGACAGAACACAGGAAGTAAAGCTTTCATTTTCTTAATTACAAATTACAGACTACAAATTACCAAATAGCGGAATGCAGATAGAGAAGTATCTTACAAATCCATGTATTTTTGGAGACAAAGATAACGTTTTATTGTTGAAAGAACTATCTTTGTAGCACAATAAATAGAGGGAGTCCTCTTCCCTTTAGTAATTTGTAACTTATAATTTGTAATTGACCAAATGAGTAAACTAGAAGTAATTCTTTGTGAGAGTCTGGAAAACGACCTGACGCATGCCATCGGAAAATGTCCTCATGACAGGCTTTTTATCCTTACCGACGAACATACCCACCGTCTTTGCTTGCCGCAGCTGCAAAATATTCCTGCAATACAGGATGCAACTGAAATCATTATCGGTGCAGAAGATGTACACAAAAATCTGGAAACTCTGGCTTCCGTATGGCAAGCCCTAAGCGAGCAGGGAGCCACCCGCCATTCACTGTTAATAAATTTGGGTGGAGGCATGGTGACCGACCTTGGCGGTTTTGCCGCCGCCACCTTCAAGCGTGGAATAGCGTATATCAATATCCCCACTACCCTACTTTCCATGGTAGACGCCTCGGTAGGCGGAAAAACAGGCATAAACTTCAATGGACTGAAAAATGAGATCGGCGTCTTTGCTCCTGCCTCCAGTGTGCTGTTGGAAACAGAGTTTCTACACAGCCTCGATGCTCATAATTTCTTCTCCGGCTATGCAGAAATGCTGAAGCATGGCCTCATCAGTACTCCCGAACACCTCGCAGAATTATTATCTTTCGATACGGAACAAATAGATTATGCCGCCCTCAAAGCAATGGTCGGCCGTTCTGTTCAAGTGAAAGAGAATATTGTAGAACAAGACCCCAAAGAACATGGCATACGCAAGGCACTTAACCTCGGTCATACCATAGGACATGCTTTTGAGAGCCTTGCTTTAGCAGAGAATCGTCCGGTGCTACATGGCTATGCCGTAGCCTGGGGAATTGTATGTGAGCTTTACCTCTCACACATAAAAACAGGCTTTCCAAAAGAGAAAATGCGCCAGACCATTCAATTTATCAAAGAGAATTACGGAGCCTTTGCCTTCAACTGTAAACAATACGACCGTCTCTACGAACTAATGCTGCACGACAAGAAAAATACTGCCGGCATCATCAACTTTACTCTGCTCAAAGAAGTAGGCGATATATGTCTGAACCAAACAGCAGATAAGGAAACTATTTTTGAAGTATTAGACTTTTATCGGGAATGTATGGGTATATAAGTACCTTGATTAGTGTAAAAAGTATAAAGAAGTTGCAAAATAAAGAAACAAAAAACCACAGAAATATTTGCTATTTAAAAATAAAGCACTACTTTTGCATCCGCAATTCGGGGTGTAGCTCAGCCCGGTTAGAGTACGCGTCTGGGGGAACCAAAGAGCTTATATTCAAGAACTTAATATTACTTTCAGATATACAAGGAGTTAGAACAAACAGTTCAACTCCTTTTTCTTTTTTCTGTACAACTTTCCTAAAACAATCCCTATAAACTAACTCAAACTGATACAAACCAACGTCTAAAACATTCATAACTTTATAGCTTTTTATTTTACTATAAAGGTCGGGCATTCTTTAACTGTGGACAACAAAACAGACCATTATTTACAACGCGGTTCTTCAACATAAATCCCCATACATTCAGAACACACAATATTATCTTCCTTATAGTGGCAAGTCATATATAAAAAGAATGCCATTCAACAAAATAGTCAAACGGCATTCTATTTTTCGTAATTAAATCCAATATCTATTGAGAAGCTATTTTCTTTTCCAATATAAACAGCCCCCTCTTCGTCTCAATTAGAGATTTAATATCTTCAATATCATTGGCAATCATTTCTGTGATTTCTTCTAAAATAGATTTTCTCATCTTTATATCTATCAAAGTAGGCAGAATTCTCTTTATATATTCAACTCTGTCTGCCACCTCATAATTTTCAAGCAAGTCAATCCCGTAATCTCTAAACATATAGAACATATACTGTTTTACCATATCAAAATTACCTTCTTCTATATATTTATCCAAGACACTAATTATATGTTGCTCTGCCAAAGACAACTCTATTTCATGCCCAATTTCCATATATTCTTTTGACAATTTCTCTCTGTACTTTTTCATCCCAAGAGAAATTTTCCGTTGAAGTTCCTTTTCTTCTTGCAAATAATCTTTCTGACAACTCTTCAAGTCTTTTATATTTTGCTTATTCTTGTCAGCATAAAATTTTTCAATATTCCTAACAGCATTATCAACCATTTCTTTAACCGCTTCTTTTCTCTCTTCTTCAGTCGCTCTATGAACAATACTTACACCACTTGTATCATTCCAACGAGAGGTAGATGAACGTTTTTCTTCTTTCTTCATACTATAACTGGAAATATAAACTTTACTTAGGATTAACAAGTTGTAAACTTATTATAGGTTGTTTCTTTCCTTTTTTTATATAGACAAAATATTTTTCTACTGTATTATTCTTAGAAATTATTTTATACCTCTTAATATTATCATCCTCGTACGGTCCCTCAACAATATCATACTCATCCATATCAACAACATCTCCATTCTCAAAAATATTCAAAAGTCGATTATATTCTTCAATTAAAGCATTTGTATATATTTTCCCAAAGGCTATTTTATCCTCCGATGATAACTCAAATATGTATTCTTCACATTTCTTATTTACAGCATCAAAATTTTTTTTTAAGTATTCTCTCCAATTTTCAATAGAATCTTTTGTAAGGAACATTCTACATAAATGTGCCAAGGCATCTTTTTTTCCATTATCCGCATTCTCCCTTTGATACGTTTTCACTAAATTAATAGAGTCTTCCCTATATTTCCTTACAAGTTCATCATGAGACATTCTTTCCTCCATAGCAGCAGTTACTGCAGCAATAGAATCAGCGGCTCGAATTGAATCTTCAATAGCTTGAATATTATAAGAAACTTTATCTTCATTAGAGGCTGTCCACATTTCAACAAATTCAGCACCTTCACGTAAGACTAAAATCCGAGAAGAGACTTCTTTCCAATTAGATTTTATATCTAATTTTTGTTGACAACTCATTAGTACCATAGGAAGTACCACTATACAAAACACTAACTTTTTCATTTTTCATTATTTTAATTCATTACATATACTCTATCCTAAAAGCATCAATTATTATGATACTATAAGATATACTATTTATAAAACAGCAATACTCAGAACAGCTACTACAATTTTAGACAATATCTATTTTCCCTTATCACACTCCTCTGAACTCATCTCATCCGTACAAGTTTTATTATTATCTACGGACATCAACCATTCCTTTTCTTGAATGATTCTTTCTTTACGATGCTCATCAGTCTCACCTTTAAGCCATAGCGCAAAAGCACCTAATATAGGAGAAAAAAGAAGAGAGAAAAACACCCATATTCCACCCTCTCGTCCTAATCTGTTAGCATAAGCATACACACATGACAACAAAATCAAGTAAGCAATGACAAATCCTAAAATCAAAAATCCACTCAACGCAGATAATAGTCCTAAATAATCACCTGAATTATACATAGTTAATATTTCATTAATAATTATACATTAATCAACACCCAAACAATCAAATTCATAAATATGAATGCGAATAAAGTCATAATCAGTCCGCAACATAATAGAGTCCAAGACTTTCAACTGATCCTCACGATATTTTAATAGTTGCCTCTTCGTACAACCTACAGTTCGTTTTGTCTGATCATATATAGTTGGCAATTCTTCCTTAGGTATATCCAAGTAATAGTCCATATAACCATTATGTTCTTCCCTAAACGAATATAAATTACGAAGTTCGTGATAATCCATGTTCAAATCTTCCGTACTACAGACAACAAACTCCTTTTCGTCCTCTTTCTTAATTAGCAGAAGTGCCACTCCATAAGTTGACATAACTATATACCCCCCTTATTTATAATTGATAACTATCACCCTTTTTTCAATAAATCCCAACGATTGATATAGTCCTTTATATTCTTTTTAAAGATGTTATAAGTTTTCCCACCACTTTTTAAATCAAATTCCGTTCTATTCCTTACCACATATTCACTTGGAACAATATAAAAATTAGGTAGTGTAAGAATATCTTCAAACTTATTATTATATATCACAAAGACAACATAATGATTATCCTTAGCCACCACATTACGAACGGGAACAGAATCAAAGGCACGAACTGATTTTACATCTATAGAGATGTCTACCCCATCATCATTCTTTATCCAAATATCTACACTTTTCTTATTTCCCAACGTCATATAAGCATCTATTCCAAGACGGTACAACATAGACAGTACTAAATACTCACTTGCTATACCAGTATCAAAACCCTTATTCTTAGTCTCCATAATCATAATATTTGTCTGTTACAATAATCATACACTATATATAACTATCTATTATAGTGCCATTTATATAATCACAAAACAAATATATTTAATTAATTTTGACTATCCAAATATTTATTACATAATTTTTTATAAAACAAAAAAACTGTTTACTACACAGAAAATCAAGAATATAAATATCGTTATTCCAATAAATTAGCCCTAATACAGACCTTTTCAACCCAATATTTTTCCATATTAATAGAGAATTTCTCACAGAAATTCTACGAAAAATCAGTAATTTAGTCACTATTTTATTGCACAACATTCATATAATTTATATCTTTAGGCAGTGAAAAGGAAGGTGAAGAGTAAGCAACTAAAGGTGCATCCTTCTTCCTTTGGATAGACAAGGAATGACTGTCTATTACTTCCTTTTCATTTAAAGAGCTTTCAGAGCTAAAAACAGTTAACGACTGATCCTTGTCTGTCTCAGAATTACCAGGAAGTGTGTAATCGAAGCTCTTTTTAAAATTTTAGGCTACAAAGATAGTCTTGAATATCATTGTACTGCGGGGTTGACTTTGCTGAGGACAATAATTCAAGGCTATCTTTAGGCAGTGAAGAGCAGCTTCGCCCACTCTCTTCTTTATAAAAAGAGTCGATGGAAACAGGAGAGGTTTTATACCGGAACGGATCCAGGCCATGCTGAAGGACGGAATCATCAGGAGTCGTATGATCGAGACTCTTTTTTAAAGTAGTTCCTCTAACGTCTGCGGAATTGGACTGCAGTTTAGATGAACTACTTTTTTTATTTATTCTATTGACAAATATCTATATTAGTCGTATCTTTAGGCAGTGAAAGAGAAGTTTTATTTATTAACTCTTTCAATTTTGAAAGGTTTGAATTAGATAATTCCTGTCCATTTGATTGGACTGAGGAGATCCAATTTAAACCTTTCTTTTTATCAACCCACCTCAAGATAAAATACACCCATTTTAACAACCCTATTTTAATACAGATATAATATTCAATTTAAAAACGTGTTTTTTCGTGTTATATTCCATTTTTTAGAGCTTCATTGATTAATTACACATCTACCATATCAAAAAACGAATAAAAACGATTATTTCACGATACATTATCATAGGACCTATTAAGAAGCTCCAAACGAGCAGGAGAAACATTATATCTCCTTTTCAACATAACATAGGCATTATCTATCTTTTTCGTCAATTCATCTATTAAAGACGCTTTCTCATTATCACAATCACAATAAATACTTCCTATTCTCCTTAACTCTTGTAGGACAGCAAACTTAACAGCACTGTTTATCTCTTTCTTTACAAAAGCTTCTTCAACCGCCTCGAACATATTTATTTCAGACATACACAAGGCAACACAAGATTCTTTCATACCCTTTACACCAGTAAATTTCAGACCAACCTCTTCTACCTGCTTATCAATATCCATATAACATCTATACCATTTCTCCAACAACGACAGACAAAAATCAGAATCATACAAACAACTGCCCCTTACTTCACCAAATAATTTCGTTACCTTTTTAAAACGGAACTCATATCTTAACAAATTCAAATCTTTCAAATCTTCCAATTCCTCCACACCACAACTTTTTAATTCACTCATCTTATCATAAAACACAAGCTGACAATCATACCTGTCAAAATAGAGAGTCTCCTTTTCTATATTCGAACGATGATAACTATCAAAATAAAGTAATTTAGTCAAATACAACCAAGGCACATAACTTACACTAAAATTAAAAGCAATATCAATTCTACTAACCTTAGCCTTTTCTATCGAAACTCCAAGAGCAGAACCCAAACTCCTTATCGCTGATCTAATTTCCCACAATAATAAAAACCTTTCATAATTATTACCCAAAAACCATTTAGTTAGACTACCCTCCACAATTAAAGTAGTGCCCCTTATATCTACCAGCATATTTTTAATACGACCTACCACCCTATTATTATAGTATTTCACATCAGTCAGTCTACAAGAAACCTCCTCTATAAAACTAATTTCATTATTTAGTTCTTCCTCTTTTAATATAAATCTTAATGTATCATACATAATGATATATTCTTAAATTACTAATATTATATTACTTATTATTATATACACCATCTTGTTCCTCCAAGAATTCATCGACCGTCCCTATCCGATGTCTTAACATCCAAGTTCTAATCTCAGAACGGACAAAACGCAAGACACTTCGTTTACCCAAAGTCGATTTATAAAAGGGGATTTCCTTATTAGAGGTCTTCTTATAAACTGTATACTTCGACATACCTGTCATTTCACAGACTTCATCTATCCCAATTATATCGGAATCAGATGATTCATTTACATTCATACATTTTTCCAGAAGCTTATACATCTTCTTCAATACATCCTCATCATATTCGCCACTTTTTGTCGTCAGTGCCTTTTTCTTCCCAAGAGTGTCGGGACATTTATCCAGCCACAATTTTAATTCAGCGAGATAAACACTCAGGTTAAAATTCTCAATTTCATTCAAATCCGCTAACAAATAAGGCAGATTATTCCAATCTTTCTCTACCTCAGACCAAAAGGTCAAATCGTCAGCAAAATTCTGTCTATATTTATTAAGTTCTTCACGAATATAGGCAAGAGACTGTTTGCCCCCCTCTATCAGTTCAAAGCCATTACCAGTTCGTAAACATTGAAGATTATCTTCTATCGTTATTATTCCGTACCTTTCACAACGAGCTTTTATAAGTGATTCAACTTCGACAATTTCCTGTTCAATCATTTCTTTCGAAACAAAAACTTCACGCATATACCTGCGCATCACATTATTATCAATTCTATAATTAGGGCTGATAAGTTCCTTTTTAAAATCCTTTTTTTTCATAATTTATATATTTTAATATATTATATTTATTCACAAACTTACCGTATTTTTATACAAAGAGCCTATCGTAACCCTCTCTATTTCAGCATCACCAAAACTGTCCAAATAGGTATTAGTCGTTTCCAAATCCTTATGTCCCATTACTTGACTTATCATTTCACGAGAAACACCGTCAGCTTGTAAAGTCATAGCCATGGAATGCCTACTTACATAACTCGTCAGCTTTTCAGTGAAGCCAAGCTCCTCGCCTATTTCTTTTAAACGGTCATTATAACGTGCCAATCTTCTACGTAGGTGATCATACAGTTGCTCACCATTATAATCTTTCGAAACTAAAGGTAGAAGACGATCACTAATAAGAACAGTATTCTCTTTAAACCATAATAGGAGATTTCTTAATTCAGCAGTTACGGGTATTCTAATAAATTTAGCATTCTTGCTGTGTTCTGTCTTGTGCCTCTTATAAACAATATGCTCTACTCCACCCTCTATTTTGATATTTTCTTTTTTTAGGTTTGCCATATCAATGAAACTCATCCCATAACAAAAATAAGAGAACAAGAACAAACGTCTCGCCACTTCACGAGGCTTGTTCTCAAACTTACAGTTCATCAAACTTGACAGACATTTCTGAGGCAAATACCTTTTACGGGTTTCTTCTTCCAAAGCGGAAATACAGAAACCACCCTTTCCAAAAGGATAAGTAGTAGGAGAACATTCCTTTAGAGAAATAGCCTTATTCAACATAGCACGTAACGTCTTCAATTCATGTTTGCGAGTATTACCACACCAACCTCTTTTTTCCATAAACTGATTGTAGCCGTTTACATACTTCAAATCTATTTCTTGAAAATAACGTACAGACAGTCGCTTATCAAACAAACGCAGATTATAAACCACACGTTCCCATACCTTGGCATTTCCAATATGCCCCGTTTCTTTCATTTCAGTAATGCGCAGGCATACAAAATCAAGAAATTTCCCTTGTTTACTTTTATAGAGGAAAGCATTTTCAAACTGATTTAAAGTCCAGTCTATTTTATCATACTCAAAATCACGTTCGACAGTTTGTGCACGAGCCAACAACTGTAATATTCTCGCATTATATTCCTTATAATTAGGGCAGACACGTTTATCACATTTGAAACGTTCACAATCAATATCCCACTCCTCTTTTCTTGCATAAAGTCCAAGTGAGATATACTTAGCTTTCATATTCTTTATTATTCTCAAAGATACGGGATAAGTCCCGTCCTTTCTTCTATTAGAAGCGTGGAGAAGCACTTTAAAAGTTGCCATATATTATTATTTATTTAAAGCATTTTTAATCGTGCAGCAAAAATATACGATTTTTTTCCAAAAAAAGAACGAGTGATATATAAAAAAATCGCCTATTTAACATTCGTGTACCTTGCAAATTTGTATACCTTATTTTTTAGTAATTTAATACATCTCACTTTTACGCCTTTAACAGTTTGCATTAATTAACTCTTTTTATATGGCAATACCCTATGTCTGATTGCTAAAAATTGTTTTCCTATTCTCCAGGCGATAACTCTTTCCTGAGAGATTGATTACTTCACAACAGTAGAGCAACCTGTCAAGCAAGGCAGCAGCCACCGCTTCATCCCCCAGTTCCTCCAACCACTCCGCCAGTCCCCTGTTCGCAATAATAATGAGTGACACTTTTTCCTGAAGGGCGTTAACCAGCTTGAACAATAGCAGCATGTCTTCTCTTTTCAAGGGATATAATGTGACATTGTCAATTGCCAGCAGCCGGGCTTTCATTATCCTTTTATAGGTCTTCATGGCATGTCGGGAAACATCCTTTGTCTTCAGGCAGACGAGCAGATCTTCCAGGCTTATCAAGGCGGCATTGTATCCCTCTTTCACCGCCTCATGGACGAGTCCGGATGCAATGAATGTCTTTCCGGTTCCGGGGCCTCCTATCAGGAGAAGGTTGTATGCCCTGCTCATCCACGTGAGTTCCCGCAACTCCCGAAGCTGCCTGCCGTCCAGTCCTTCTGTCCGGCTGAAATCATACTCGTCCAAAGTATGCCTGGCAGGGAGTCCGGCCGCCTTCATCCGCGAAAGAAAGCTTTTCCGGTCTCTTTCGCCTGCTTCTCTTGCAAGACAGGATAGCAGGAACTCCGAATAAGTCGGCTGCTTTTCCTGTGCCTCATGTATAATCTCCGTCATGTGTTCGGCCAGGCTTGCCAGTTTCAAACGTCGTGCATATTCGACCAGTTCTTTTTTACGTTTTATCATGATTCGTAAAAATATCTTTGTAAGACTGCATCATTCCGGTTTGAAACGGTGGATGCATGCCCGATGGTTGTGAAATATAAGCGCTGCCGTTTTCCGGTATCTCTCCGGTGTTCCTACGCACATACTCGCACAGGTTCCTGACAGACTCCCCGTTATAGATACCCCGGTCCAGACACATGCGTATGGCTTCAACCAGTGTATGCCCGTCATAGCTCGGAATACTGCGCAGGATTACTTCCAGGTTACTCCTATAGTAGCGTTCCTTTCGCCGACGCAGATTTTCCAGCCATAAGGCGACTTCCTTGTTATAAGAGACATATATAAGGATACGCTCCGCCAATTTCTGTGTACCGGTATTTCTGGCTCTCCTGTGGTTTTCATCATATATGAGCTTCCCTCTTCCCATGTTAAGAGGATGTCTGCCCAGGAGCTTTCCCGTATCTTTGCTGTACAGTTCCAGACACCCTTCAGCTTCTTGCAACCAGACTGTCGTTTTTCCACTCCGGTAAGTTCCTGAAGGGACACTGTAGTAGTTTCCCCGATACTGTACCGTATTATCTTTACGCACATGGTATTCGGCCATGTATTCTTGCGGTGGCTGAGGAGTCCCATGATAGGGCATCATGAAATTTCTCTCCACGATAAACTCCCGGCTGGGGATCAGACGGGTGGTTCCATGCTCCTTTCCGTTCCCGGTCCTTTCCAGCCAAAGGCGTGCTTCTTCATTGAGCCTGTCTATGTCATGAAAAAGTCTCCCTGAGAGAAAGTTACCTTTTACGTACTTGACTACATTCTCCACCTTTCCTTTCGACTCCGGGTCTGCTTTTCGGCAGAATACAGGCAGAAAATGCTGCTCCTTTACGAAAGACTGGAATTTTGTGGTTAACACCAAATCTCCCAAATTCTCTCTCGATATAAGTACCCTGTCCTGGTCATAGATTATCTTGCGGGGTTTTCCACCGAAATACTGGAAAGCAAGTTCATGTGCATATACTGCAAGTTCCGTATCAAAAGGTCGGCGGCTGAAATGGATGAACTTTTGCCGGGAACGTGAAAGCACTATTGCAAAGAAGTACACTTTCACGTTACTTCCGTTTTCGGCCGGTATCCATTTCTCACCGAAATCAGCCTGCGCATATTCCCCGTAAGGTGTATCCGGCTGTTTCTCATAATCCCGACGGACCTTACTGTCCGAGTTTTTCCCGATACCGTATTTTTCCCTAATGCGTCCGACAAAGTTAAATACGGTTTTGTCGCATACTTTGGGAAAGTCCGGATAACATTCCCTGAGCCAGTCATGTATTCTGGCGGCAGATATGTACGGATATTCTTCCAGGATTCCGCGCACATATTCCTCATATTTTCCTAGTTTCGACTTACGTCTGCGATGAGAGTTCTGCTTCCTGATGAATTCTTCCCTGCTCATCGCCAGATATCGCCGTACGGTGCTTCTGTCTACGCCCAGATATCTGCCGATCTGTGTCTTGTTGAGTCCTTTGGAACATAGTTCCCTTACCTTGTACCACATATACTGTTTATCTTTTAAAAAGCGGCTCGTAGTTTCCATTTGATGTCTTTCTCTTTTTGAGCCGGCAAAGATAAGACATTCCATTCTCAGGATGAAGATGATTCAGCCCCGCAGGTGTTACATCATCTTTTCCATTTTTTCAAGGGTGAAATTACAGTTTTCAGGGGAAAGCGGAACCGGTTCCAAATGATAAGATTACAGTCCTTCCTGTTTTGTTCTACCGGAATGGTGGAACAAAACAGGAATTTTCATTGTACAATAAAAAAGAAAAGAGGTCTCTGGCAGTCCTGATTGAAAGTTTTTTTATTCGACGCATTATATAGCCCGTATATTTCCCAATCCAAATAATAAGAATCATCCTCTCTTTACGCTTAAAGAGAGGATGATAACAAACAAAACAAACAACTTTGCATCTTCACAGACACAAAATAGTCAGAGTATAAATGTTCAAAAGAGCATTTATCAAATACAAAAGTATTATATATTATTATTCTATTCAAAAACAATTCGCAAAAATCCTTTAAATAATATCTAAAAACATGTATGCCATACAGTTTGTGCCAGCAAGGGACAATGCTAATATAATAACCTATGGTCATTATCAGTTTTTATTATAATACACAGACAAGCCGTTCTTATACCATTTTGACTGTAACAAGCAGAATCCTCGGGAGTAAATGCTGTAATTTACTTAAACGCATAATAAAGTGTAATATCATTATCAGTATTTATTCATATAAAAATCCCCATCTTCCCATGAAAGGAAAACGGGGATGGTGTAATAATAAAGGAAACCGTCCGTTACATTTCTTTGGCATATCCTGTCCGAATCAAATCGGCAAGGAACTTCTCGGGCGTATCGGTGGCAATCCGTACACCCGACTGCATCACATAACGTTCGGCAAAATTGTGCATATACTGTTCATCGGTACAATCGGAATCCATCCAACTGCCCACACGAAGTTCATGCACAAACTCTTTGGCGTTGCCGGCAACGATACGTTCGTCACCAGGCAACATATATGTTTTCTTATTCATACGGCTAATTTTTTTGTTCTTAATTTATAATACTGTTTTTGTTTTTCCCCCAAGAAAGGAAAATTTTCCAATCTGATTCCTGTCGGCAATGAACCCACAGATGCAAAGGTAATCATTCTATCCAAGAATCTCACCCAATTTTCGATTTTTGTGAAACTGATGGTTCCCGAATGCTGTCTAAACTCTACCGTCTTATGGCGCGAATAGGCTTTAAGGTTGACTTTCATATACCTGCTTGAAATCAGATTCTGGAGTTCTTCAATATTTCGTGCCGAACGGATACGTGCATCAGAGAAACGTATCAGCGAGCTACAGTAAGTATTACTATCTCCTCTTCTTGAGACAGGCATGAATTTGTCGATCTCGGTTTCGGCATGTTTATATGAAAGGAGCAGGTTCTGCCAAGTAGTGATGTTAAAGTCTTCAGCACTCATGTGCACATGTAACCCACAGCTTCCATTAATCTTTACATTGCAAGCATCCAAAACCCAGCAGACTTTTTCCAATTCTTCCAATCCGTCCTCTCCCATCAATATAGGGCTTACGAGCTCAAATGTGTCATTCCCGTTCAGACTGCTATCCGTAACCAGTTTCCAACGTGAACGTAGATGATGGTTGTATGCTTCACTGGCCACTTCGATACCCGCCTCTCTCAATTCGCGAACGAGCCGTTCAAATGTGCAGTTGTAAGCCTCTATCTCGACACCGAATTTTCTTCTGAAAGAATAATCAAGTTCGGGTACGGTAACTACGGAAGTCTGAGTAGCAGGTAGCAATCCTTCATCTCTCATCCTTTTATAGACGTTCCACACGAATCCACGATTTCCACGAGTAACGAGCTCCGCTATTTCCCGGTGGGTAAGGCCGAGCAGAAGAAGTTTACGTATCTTCGAAGTCTTTGTTCCATTCTCGGCTAAAATGTTTCTAATTTCTTCATTCATAACGTGTTATATCCTTTATTATCACATATCAAAGGTAATGATTTTTCTCTGTTTGTCCAAATTATACACAGCTCTTTATCAGTGAATTAGCTTACTTTTGCTTCTGCTAATAATTGTATCCGTCTTCCTTTCAAGGGGGAGTTCACACGCTGTTTACATCCGTTTCCATACATTTACTGCCATTTTCTGTTTGTCACTTTCTTTCATGGGTGGGGCCTTCGGATTGTACGACTGTTCCGAAGTGCTTCCGGTGCTTTGTGGCTCCCGGGGCTAAGGGGCTGAAAGTCCCTTAGTGAATTCCTGATAAGGAAGAGCAAGAGGAGTTCCCGCACGCGAGAACCTTAATCGACGCAAAGCGTTGATAATGAAATATATATTTAAAAATATGTAAACCGATAATAAACTTCTTGTAAACATGGTACTTTCAACTTTCTGTTAATAAGCATTTAATACCCGTAAACGCATGGTTTACGTAAATATATAAACATTTGATTAATAACAAATTACAATATCTTTATAAAAAGAATATGTTTACCTTTGACGTCCAGTTTTTTATAAGTAACTTTGTATCAAAACAATAGTTGTTAAAATGAAGCAAAAAGGAACGGAAAAACTGACATGTTTTCTAAGAGTGTCACCCAGTGTCAAATACAGGCTTGATATCAACAGCGGTACGCAATCAAACAATTCCTATATCAGTCAGATGATGGAATATTTTGAAGTCTCCGGCGTAACTCCGCAGCAGATAACCAAACAACCAATTGTACAAATCCAGAAAAGAATAGAGGATGTTGTCAAGATACTCAGAAGCTATGAAAGGGATTATTTCAAACAAGTAATTGACAGGGATAACAAAGAAGAAAGAATACCGGAAGATTATGCCCGCCTGATGAATGAGATGCGTGATCTCAAGGAGAAGAACCGCCAGCTCCAACAACAGGTTTCTGAAAACGAAAAGGCGGTATCCGATGATAATGCCGGATATGCGGACAAACTCAAACGCCTGGCCGAACTTGTCAAATACCAACTCAATCCCGACAGGTTTGTGAAGGTAAAGTTCAGTGATGAGGTCAAGATACCCATTAACACCCTGCAGCTGCTCATCAAGAAGATTGACGAGGAATATGTACTGTAAAGCACACCGGCCTGTCAATACCCCGGGAGTATCGGATAACAAGGGAAAATGTGTGCAGCTGGTGGAATATCTCAGCAAGGAGTCACAGGATGTACGTCCTTACTATGATAATTTTTTTTCACAACAAAAAGACTTTGTCACACCCCGGACTGTCATGCACCATATAGACAATAACCACAGAACCCTGAAAAGAAATGATGATAAGTTCTATATGCTTTCCATCAATCCGAGCGGTGAGGAGCAGAGGCATCTCATAGAAAAGGTGACCGGAAAGCAAGTCGGGGAATTCTCGGAACTGACCGCCGGTGAGCAGGAAGAGGTACTGGCCGAGCTGAAAAAATTCTCCCGCGGATGCATGGACGAATATGCCCGGAACTTTTACCGGGAGAAAATCAAGTCCGGTGATGATCTGGTATGGTATGGACGTGTGGAAACGGAACGCCATTATAAAGGCGATGATCCCGAAGTGGAAGCCGGCAGGGCAAAAGCCGGTGACAGGAAACCGGGACTGCAGTTGCATGTGCATATTATCGTCTCCCGCATGGACAAGACACAGACCGTATCCCTTTCCCCCCTTTCCAAAAGCAGGGGGAACAGGCAGATACTTGACGGAAAGGAAGTGATTGTCGGTTTTGACCGTTCCCAATGGTCCACCCGGTGTGCATCATGCTTTAACCGGCAGTACGATTATTTTCCTTATTACCACTCACAGGATGAAAGCCTGAGAAAATATTCCGAGAACTGGCAGCTACGGAACGAACTGAAGAATCAGGCAGTCTCACAGCTTAAGCAGGAAGTGCTGCATGGAGAGCTTAAAGAGGAAAGACGCCTGTACACAAACACTTTCCGTCTCTACAGGTTCGTAGTGAATCCAAAGAAAGCCATCATCCGGGAATTGAAGAAAATGGGAACGGATCTGCTTACCGGAAGGGAGAGGTAAGCGCCCGTTCCCATCAATCTTATATGCCGTTATCACTATTCACAGGGAAACAGCTCACGGACTTCGTCAAGTATTCTTGCAAAATTCCTGCTGATTTCTTCAGGTTCCAATACCCGGACATCCGGCAGAGGTTTCTCGTTCTTCTGGTTGAACTCCTTCAACTTCACTTTGAAATAGTCCACATTGGCGCGGGTGGCCGAACCGATAAACTCTCCCGGTTCCAGATCCGCAAAATCGCGTCCTTGATAGATGTCCTCTTTCTGTGAGGATACGGTCACGCTCCTGTTCGTGCCACCGCCACTTTTCCCGGTACTTCTGGATTTCCGCTCCCTTTCTTCCTTACCGAATATCGACGGGTAATATTTCAATGCCTCCACATCTTTGGTACGTCCGAGAAAGAGATTTCCAAAGTTGGCTTCCACCGATGCCCTGTCGAGTTTGCCATACAGGTTCTCCAGCTTGGAACCGGACTGTGTCAGCAGGATGAAAGCGCACAGGTATTCACGCAATACTGAAGGCAGCGTTTCAAAGTTCTTGATGTTCACCGTTGTCATTTCGTCCAGGACATACACGAACGGAACCTTGTTCTGCATGGTGAACTGTCTGGCCGATATACTCATGAGCATGCCTATAACAGGTGCATAGACCGAGTTCTTGGAGAAACTGTTACTGATGGCAAACAGTTTGGGATTTTCCGGATCGATCAGGTTGAAATCAAAATCATCCCCCGAAAGGATATAGGCAATCTCCTCGTTTTGTGATATGGTTGCCAGATTATTACACAGGGTGGAAAGATAGGAAGCCTGTGTCTTCTCGGAACCTTCAGCCTTCAGATAAGCACCGGCCATCATTTCCGAAACAAGATTCTGCTGAAGAAACATGGATAGCTGCCGGGAAGAAGCCGTCATGATGAACGCCATGATATGCGGCAGCGTACAGTATTCGGGGAACTCGTCCCAGAACCTGAAAGCCACTCCACGCAGAATACCCAGCCCACCGGCCACCCATTCATTCTGCTGTTCTTTCTTGGGAAGCAGCGCAAGCAGGATATCCTCCATGAGCTGCAGCAGTTCGGTACGGTCCTTTACAACCTTCAGCGGATTGAAACGGTATGAACGCTCGGGCCTGTCAAAGCTGACATAATAAAACTTGTGCGGATAACCATGCTTCTCTATCAGATTATAGGCGGTCCGGGTATAATCGATATCCTTGAAGTCGTATATGAAGCCGGCAAACCCCAAACGGATATATTCCTCCAAGAGCCACTTGCCTATACTCTTGGTCTTTCCCGAACCTGCTCCGCCATAAATCAGGAAATTGGAATAGTAATAATAAAATTCCAGGTAGTTTTTCGATATTCCCGATTGTACGGGAAGTCTGATCGGGTTATTGTTCTCTCCGGGGCTTTTCGGTTTACCTCGTTCCCATAGCCATGACAGGACAAATATGACCAGGGAAGCACATGCCGGATAAAACACATATGCCGGAAAGAACAGATATGCCAGGCAGGTTTCAACAATTATGCAAAGCAAAAAAACAAAGAAATTGATATACCATTTGCGACTTATAGTGGAAACTCCTGTTATCAGTGAAGCCGCCGCCAATATAAACAGCTTGATATAAATGACATAATTCTCCATGTTACTATAATAATTTACTTTAATACATATTTTACTTTAACACTTGATATATAACTTACTTATTCTACTATAAATCCATCTGTAACGATTTATCATCCCTGCAACTCGTGGTTTCCAAACATTTGACCGTATAACCGGACGGGGTTCTGACTATCATAAGCGGTCTGTCGTACCCCGGCAGGTTAGTCGGCTTTCCCCGCAGAAGTGATATCCATCTGGCAGGACTTGTCTTCTCCGGTTTTGCCCCAATATCACGAAGTTCATCCAACACAGAAGTCATATCATGGGAAATACCGTTGACTTGTAAGGTCATTTGTTCACCAAAGATCCTGAGTTCCCGGTTCCCCCAGGAAAAACTACATATCCCCGCCGGTTCATTCTCCGGTTCAGCCTTGTCAAGAAACTTGTGTCTATCCATTTCCATATTGTAATTCATTTCCGTTATAATTCCATTTCTGTAACTTTCCTCTTTAAAGCTGCCACCCCGGTGAGCTTTACCCCATAGCCCGAAGGTTCCTTGACAACCATAAGCATCCTGCCATCGTTCAGTTGCAAGGATCTGCCGCTAAAAAGCATTCTCCATTGTTCCGGAGTAAGTGAAGCCGGCTTGACACCCGCCTCTCTCATCTTCTCCAGTACCGGTGTTACGTCCGCTTCCGAACCTCTTTTCCTGATACAGGCGCTGCCATATTCGGAACCCAGTATAAGCTCACCTCCGGATATCCGGATTTTTTCAGGTACGGCTGCCGTTTCCGCTTTTCTCAGGTTCTGCCCACTGGCATGGAGTATGCCTCTGAGCTCTTTCGTGTCAACCTCGATATTGAATCCCAGTTTCCGCAGAAGATTTCTGAAAGCCAGGCTGATCCTTTCCCAAACGGACAGGTCGGTTCCGCTCTCGGCCATATGTGCCAGATACTCTTCAGTGGCAACCCGTATGTCCAATTTTTCCGTCCCGGCCAGGCGGGTAATTTCATCGCGCAGCTTTTCCCCGCAGCCGGCAAACACTTCGTCCAGGAACGCATCCATATGCCCGTCCCCGACAAGCCTGCGCAGACCATAATGCGCCACGCCCTCATGCAGCAGGGTACGTTCGATATCCGCTTTTCCCCGGGCGTGCGGAAGATACAGGCAGATATGCTGCGAGGGAATGTCATACCAGCCCCGGATGTCTTTTCCGCAGGAAAGCAGGCCGCGCACGTCAGGAGAACTTACCTCATCGGCACGACGGATCACTTCCACAGGAATATGCTGTTTCCCGGCCAGAAAAGACGCATGGCGTGCGAGTTCGTCCATCCGGGCCTCCCTTGAAAGGAATATCTGTTCGCTGCGGGCAATATCCTCGGTGGAAACGGCAAGCGTGTTCCGTCTTTGGCCGGAAGTAAAATTCATCCTGGTCTGCACATTGCGCGCTTCCACTTCCCCTGCAGTGGAACGGTATTTCTGTATGCTGCTTTTGAACCGGTCAATGTCATTCACCAGGTCGAAGATATTCTCGTACCCGTATTTTTCAGCCACAAGGCTGAGAGGGTAGTCGTAATGCCTCAGTATTGTCCCATAGGGTACTTCCCGGCCAAGCGCGGCGAATATGCCTTTCGGGGTGTTGTCGAAACCGCCACCCTCTAAAATCCTTCCGTCAGTGGCCTGTACGATATCCAGAATCACATTTTCTGCCGTATTTTTAAATTCCTCCGGACTGCTTCCCCTTGCAAATCCCTCCATGCGTTGTATGGCATGTTGTATCTCATGTGCCAGGACTGACTTTACATCCTCTGTCCGGGAGATGTTTATCACGATCCTGTTATCCGAATGGAGATAGGTTCCGCCATAGTCAGCCGACGGCAGGTCTACAAACTCCAACCGGGTTTGTTTCATTTCGGGATAGGCATGGAACAGTTCATCGTCCTTCACATAGTCATCCAGATAAATCCGTTCACGCAGCGCGTCCTGTTCCTTCAGTCCGGCTGCCAGTTCCGTCAGTTCCGTAAAACGTTTCCACTCTGTTTCAGAGAGTACTTTGCCCACCATCTGCCGGTCAAGAAGATTTTCAAGCTCCCTGTACCAGGACTGTTTTTCCAGCAGGCGTGAGCAGCCCAGATCTCCGGCCGGATGGTATTCGAAATCCGATGTCTCATAGCGCCACTTGCTGTCAGCTCCGCGTTCCCAGCCTGTCGCCATTTTTATTGTTCCGGCATCCTTGCCTGACTTCTCCATTTCGCGGGCAACCGCAAGGTTCTCCAGACGCGGACAGGCCCCCTCGAACCGGTCAAGGTTGGAAGCCCCTTTCTCCCCTATGAAGCGGAAACGTTCATGTGCGGTTATCTTCAGGTCATTCTCATTGAAAATGACATAGTTTCGTGCACCGTCGGCCCGGCCACCGGTAGAATACTCCGCCGGATAGTCAATGCCTGTGAATCCTGCCCGGGAAAGAAACCCGCTGGCAAGCCGCTGTGAGTCGGTATCCCGGTCCGGATTGATGAACATGTAGTCCAGAAAGCCGTAGAATTCTTTCCCGCTGTTCCATACGTTTGACTTGCCGTTCCAGAAATCTGTCGTGACTCCCGGAAGGAAAAGCCGTTCCTTGCGGAGCTGTAGAAATATCCTTCCCTTCTGCTCTGCGGATACCGGCCTGTCCCAGTACAGATAGTTCGTGCCGTTATCCTCCGGGATGTTCACCCTGTAGAGGTTGCGGGGAAGGTCTACGCGGATTTTGCCGCCGTCGATATCTGCAAGCAGTTCCGTCTTCTGCCTCTCGAACTCTTTCCGCCTTCTGCTGCGTGGGGATGCCACACGTCCGTCGATATAGACAGAGGCGACGTTCTGTTTCAGGCTGTCCGGATCGGTGGAGGAAAGGAGGTGCGTTTTCCATACCCGCCATACGTCATCAAAATAATATTCGTTGTCAAGCACCGAGGATAAGGGCTCCCCGTCATAGGTGATGTGGTTTCCCCGCTTTATACCGATGGCCGCATACCTTTTGGCTATTGCATCCACCTCTGTCACATAAGTGCCCCATCCGTAGGCCTGCGCCCCTTCACCGGTTCCGGCAAAGGCATGGTCGAAATGTTCGAAACAGGCCGGACTGCCATGATAGACTTCACGAAAGCGGATGTCCTTCTTATAGCGAAGAAAGCTGCCTGCATTATGTGTGGCAGATTTTATTTGGCTGGAGGTAAACGAAATATAATCTATCGTGCAACCATTTTCGAGTTTCATGTCGGCACTGTCCGCAACATTTAAAATCACGGCCCCGTCATATCCTTCTATTTCCGCTACATTAGCTAAATCGGATGCCGCCATTTTCACGCCGCCATATACTATAGAGGAGAAATTTGCCCCTTGGGCGTCCACCATCAAAGGGGTACGCAAGTTCAAATACACGTCATAGATCTTTTCGCCATATCCTGAGGCATTCCTCTTATCCGAACTGAAAAAATGACCGCTGTTTATAAAACCGTCCCCCCACCGGTTGAACTCATAAAACGTTTCATGGCTCCCATGATAGACCACCAACGGTTCCCCGTTCTCATCCACAACTTTTGAGCTGTTTGTTTGGAGAATAGAGAACAAACGCTTATCTTTGAAATCGGAAAGGAGCGGATTACTTTCAATTCCAGCTTTTTGTATTGTTGGGATAATTGAGAGCAATTCGCTCTTTTCTATGCTTGAGAGTCTGTGGTCATAGTATCTGATGCCGTTGTTTTGATTGGCGACAACCGCCTTGACGGTATAACTGCTCCCGCCTATCTTCAACCCGCATACATAATAGGAAAACGACTTTATTCCCGGATACTTGCCGGCATCCTCGTTGGGGAGCTCGTCTATGAAAATCGAATCCTCTATAATCCGGGGAATGGCGGCAATGCTCTGAAGATGCTCCCTGTCCTTGTAGTCATGCTGCAGTATTTCCCGGATGCCGCCGCGACTGTTACCGCCGGTCAGGGATATCGGGGTGTTTGTATCCTTATTCGTATATTCACCCCGCAGGTTCTTGCCGTATTCCAGGGCATTCTTCTTGTATTGTTTCAGATCATCCACCGGTGCAATCTCATTACCTGTTATTTCCACAAGTCTGGCATTATACAGTTTTTTTATGCGTGCGGCCTTTTCCCAATCTCCGAACCATTCCTTGAAAGCTCCGGTTCTGACCTGTACCCACTGCCTTTCATTCAAATTTGTGGGCTGTCCGTTCGGAGCTTGCATATAACATCCTGCCGCCTTGCTGCGCGCTATGATATCCAGCTCTTCATTTGTGAAAACATTTTCAGATGTCTTTTCCATCAGCTTAACTATCGGTTAGTATGACAATATGATTTATCCGGAAAGAAAAAACTTGTTTACTTATTTACTTCAAATAAAATCAAAGTAAATAAGTAAACAAGTAATGCCATCGGATTACGAACGGAACTTCTACATATCGGCACTGGCCTGCCGGCTCATCCGGTTGGTCGTACCTATGGCTTTGAGCGTATATCCCACCGGCGTTTTCGAAAGCATCAACGCGCGGCTCTTTGTCGCGGCTTTCCGGGTAGTGGAGCCGGCTGAAGAACTTATACTCTTACCTTTGAGCAGGGCATTCCATTCCGTAGCCTGCATATTCTCCACCTTGACACCTTCCTTGCGCAAATCCTTGATGATGTTTTCTATATCGTACCCTTTCTTTCCGGAAGTTGACGACTCACTGAATTGCCCGACGGCCTTTGCAAGCTGTCTGTCCCTGTTTGCCCCGGCACTCCGAAGTGCGGACTGACGGGAACCGGCATCTTCTTTCTGCCGGATCTCCCGGACGGCTTTGTCATATTCCATATTGATGTCCTTAATCTCCCCGTCCAGTTTTTCGGTGGCGGCCTTTACGGTTTTGGCGGACGGCTTTTGCGTCTCCCTGCTTTTCTTTTGGGCGGAAACGTTTTCATTTGCAGCGGCATTGTCTTTGTCCTTCGATTTTGCCGTTCCTGCTTCTGTCTCCGTTTCGTTTTTTACCTCAGCAGCACCTTCCAGTTTGACACCGTACATCTCCTCCGCCTGTCTTTTCACCTCTTCCGAAGGATGCCGGATGAGCTGTGCGGCTTTTCTGTCGGTATGCAGGACAAAAAGCTGTACTTTCTCCGTCGGTTCTTCAATGAACCGGACATTACCGGGATTTTCCCTGACCGCGGCAAACTGCATGATTTCCGAGGGTGCAGATACATAACCGATATTTTCTCCCCTGGCTTGCACTGCGGCCAGTTGTACTGTCTCGGAAGGGGATTTGATATACCGGAATACTCCCGGATCTCCTTGTACGGCCATATGTTGCACTTTCTTTGCCGGCTCTTCAATATACCGGATATACTCCGGAGCTTTCTGTACGGCTGCCAGTTGTACCTTTTCCGCAGGTTCCTTGATGGAAGCGATGTATTGCGGATTTCTCAATACGGCCATTAACTGTACTTTTTCCGCAGGCTTTTTTATCAGGGAGATGCATTCCGGTTTTCTTTCCACGGCCATCATCTGGGCCTTTTCCGTAGGGGAAGAAATGAAACCGATATAGACAGGCCTGTTGCGTATGACGGCAAGCTGTACTTTTTCACTGGGTGCGGCAATGAAATGGATATTATGCGGGGCTCCCTTGATTGCGGCAAGCTGTACCTTTTCCGCAGGCTTGTCTATGAAGCAGATAACACTTCTGTCCCTTCGTATTGCCGCCATTTGGACACGTTCGGAAGGATTTTCAATCATACTGATGGCGCGGGGATTTCGGAGAACCGCCCTCATGTCCCGGCTGAAAAGGGCGGCCAGTCGTTCTAAAATGGTAGGCATACGTTCAGTTTTTAAAAGGTTCGACTTCTTTCATGAATTTTTCAATGGCTGCCGTACTCAGCCTTTCCCCGGCTTTGTCCTTCTGCATCTGCAGCACCAGTTCTTTGGCCGCTTTCAATACTGTCTGACCGGGAAAAAGACTTAGTCCCAATATACCTTCCATAGCGACGAAACAGGCTGTCGGTGAAGGGTTATGTATAAGGAAGATGCTTTCCGCAGAGGTGGTAACAGCCGAAAGCTGTACCTTTTCCGTGGCAAAAGGAAGATGCCTGATGAGTTCCGGCTTTTTCTGTACCGCGGCCAGTTGCATCTTTTCGGTAGGACTTTCAATTTGCAGAATCGCATCCGGATCTTCCAGGATCGCCTTTAACCGGGCTGTGTCCGGTAATGTACTGTTTTTATTCAACATGACTGTCTGTTTTAATTATAATGATATGCTTTCGGGAAGCAAGGTACGGCGGTTTGTCGCAATTGCGTTGCGATATACGATAAAAAGAGAACGGACACCCGGGATATCACATCCGGAGTGTCCTCTAAGATGAATTCAAGGTGGTAAAATGTATATGATGGTATATAAGGCCGTTCTTAAGCAGCGTCCGTAGCCTCTTTGTAAAGCATGATGTCCGTATAGGATGAGTTGTAGTTCATTCGTGCCGTAAGTGTGGACTTGCCGGTTCCCCTGAAAGGATTGCCGATGCCGGGATGCTGCTCCATCCACTCACAGAAGTCCAGTATGGGTGATTTTCCGGAAGTGAAATAGACAAACGGATGCCTGCTCAGGACAAGCAGTACATCCAGGTAATCCTGCAGCCTCCAGTCCATCTTATATGTGCTGATATCCGTTGACATGTAGGGCGGATCAACCAAAAAGACAACATCCGTATCGGCATTGTACTTATCCGCAAGTTCCTTATAGTCACAACAGACCACTTCCAGACCGTCAAGATAACCGTCACAGCTGTAATCGTTTTGACGCAGCTTGTTATAAAGGTTCTGCTTCTTCAACTCTTCAAAGTTCAGAACATACTTCATGGAGAAAAGAAGGGATGATGAGAGGGTGAGATAATCCACAAAACCGTTTCGCTCGTCCTGAAGTATGCGTTCTAAAAACATATCGCGCATACTGCCTGTGATCTTTTTATGCCGGGGATAACCTTTGGCTGTTTCACGCAGGTCTTTCAGCAGTTCATTGGTACGATGGATATTTTCCAGACGCTCACGGTAGTTGTCGTGGTCATTATAGATTACGGTGGCATCAGGCCGTTCCCGCTTGGTGATATGCGACAGCAGGCCGGAACCACCGAACAGGTCGATGAAAACAGTCTTGTCACTGAAACGCTTCAGAACCTTCCTGAATTCCGATGCGAACATGCGTTTCTGGCCCACGAAAGGAAGCGGGGCCTGGAAGTAAGTCTTTTCCATTGTCATAGTCTTTTTGGCGTGTTATATAATAGTTGTGTTCATAATTCAGGCGCAAAGTTCTTCCCATTCACCCATGAAAGCAAAAAAAACGGCACACTCATACTGCGTGATACATACATTCCTTTTTAAAACGTCCGATTATCTCGTACACTTTCCGTTCACACACACCATGCCTGGCAGAAAGAACAGTAACGCAATAGGTTACTTTGTTGCCGGCATTGCGCATCTTTTCATACTCTTTATACAGGCCGATATATTTGTAGTCATCCGGCTTGGAACCCATTCCGGCCAGAAGCTCCAGCAGTTCCTTGTTTAGGTTTAATATCTCGAATAATGTCATAGTATATATAATTTTATTGTATCTTTGCAGTATCTCACTTACATAAAACCAAAAATAAAGCAACCAATGCGCGAACAGAGGCTTTTGCCCCCGGTCGTGCGCACTGGTTGCGTCCTGGTTAATATGTAGGTGAGATGACTATTGACAGGCCGGGGGCTTTTTCATTTCTTAAACCGTTCGGAACTTCTTCGGTAACACATGAAACGACTTCAACCTTTCCTGCCGCTTAATCACATGCTATAAGCATTTTCTGCTTTCATGTTTCGGACGAAAGTATTTTAATTCGCCGCAACGTCGTTGCGTTTTACATTTATTAAGCATCCCTGTTGATACACCGGTTTCCTCTTGAAAGTAAAATACTTTTTATCCGTTTACATTTACTAAGTAAAATAAGTATATTACTTATTTGCGTATATTGATATTTCAATCAATATAATATAAAATATATTTAAGTATTATACTTAATAAGTAAAAACATGGTAAAATATTTGCAGTAATGCACAATTATTACTATCTTTACACCGTAATAATCAAGGAGATATAAATATAATGAAAACATTAACGACAGCATGTGTAAATCATAAGGGCGGGGTTGCTAAGACCACATCCTTATTGAATCTGGCAGCCGGAATTGCAAAACTATATGGCAAAAGGGTTTGCATTATCGACGCAGATCCGCAGGCGAATACGACAATAGCGGCATTCGGGGAAGAAATGACAAGTCTTTCCCAGGACAGTATGCTTGAGAGTGTATTGCAGGATTGTATGCAGGACAGACCTTTGAGACTGAAACCGCAAAAATGGTTGGAAAAGGTGGATGTCATACCGACATCATTGGATCTGGCGGCAATGGAAGTGGTAATGAATACGGCTCCCGGCAGAGAATTCCTTTTCAGGGAAATCATAAAAGGCTTGGAAGGAAAGTATGATCATATACTGATAGACTGCCCGCCTTCATTGGGGATCATCACACAGAACGCATTGATGGCAAGTGATTTTGTAATCATACCCACAGACGGAAACTATTTCGCAATGAAAGGAATTGAGAAAATACACTATATCATCGGTCTGCTGAAAAGGAAACTCGGAGCCGGTGTCCGGATACTCGGTTACTTCATGACCAGATATAATGCCAAGAGGAAACTGGATGTGGATATCAGGGAAAGCCTGAAGGGGACATTGGGAGAAAGCGTATTCGAGGTGGCGATCCGTAACAATGTGGCATTGGGAGAAGCCCAGTACAATGCCATGAGCATTTTCGATTATGCGCCTTCATCCAACGGAGCGGAGGATTACCGCAAACTGACAGAGGAGTTTCTCCTGAGAATTGGAAAGTTTAATGCAAAATAGGAATAACTGTATAGACGTTATGAAAGAGTTCAAATCAAAAGGGATATCTTTGGAAGGTATAGTAGGAGAAAATCCTGCGAAAGAAAAAAAGACGGCAGGAAAGGCATATAACCAAAGCATTGCAATAACAGAGGATCTGGTATGGGAACTGAGGTCATTCGCATCCGATCACCGTTGCAGGGGAGTCAAAACGGTACTTGAAAAAATAGTGGGATGCTTCGTCAGGGAAGATGGGACTCTGGACCGCGACAAACTGGAAGAATTCTGGAGAAAGTATGTAAACAAGTAAAATATATAATATACTTATTAGGTAATATACTTTATTTTAAAAACAATGAAGATATACGGATACATATTGGCAGCTTCACTCGCATGCACGCTTTTTTCATGCGGAGAGGATGGAGTATTGCCGGAACCCGAACCGCCGGTGATAGGACCGGGAGACAAGGATGAACCGGATGAAAAGCCGGACAAAATACAGTTAGGTATTACTGCATCGCTACAACCGATGTCGCAGACCAGAGGAATCATAGAGGCATTCATGCCGGGACATAACATGGGTGTCTTTGTCGTTACGGATGGAACTGACCAGGCAACAAAGAACGCTTCCTATCTTTTTGATGGGAAAACTTGGAACGCAGACCGGGATGTACCGGTGGAAGGAGATGCCGATGTAGTAGCATATCTGCCGTATGACAAAGCTGTGGCGGATTATGTGAAGGTTGCTTTCGACTTGACAGATCAGGACGACATATTGTACGGAACAGCTAAGGTGACAAAGGATATTCCGACTGCAAGTCTGGAAATGAAGCATGCGATGACATTGGTACGCGTACGCCTGATGAAAGACGAATACATGGGTACGGGACTGGTATCGGACATGACTTTCAGGAATGTATATACAGCCGGGACGCTTGATGCCACGACGGGAACGATAACAAAGGATTACGGAACCGGACGGGGGATAATCAAGGCCGGCGGGAACTACATGCTCAATGATGCCAACCCGGTGATTGTGGATGCCATCCTTATGCCCAAGCCGGCACACGATGAACCGGTATATGTAAGCTTCACCATTGACGGGCAGGAACATACCTATACATTCCCGGTACTGCATGAATGGCAGGCAGGTATGAAATACACCTATACCCTGAAGATGACAGGAAACTATAATTCTCCGGTAAACAAGGAACAGGTTGATATCGATGTGGAATATTGGAGCAGGTATGGTAAGACGGATGAAATCATACTCAATCCGAATCCGGAAGATTACGAGTTTACCATTTGGCCGAACTATACGGAATACGGCTATGATTGCTATCAGAATGAGGGTAAGGTATTCGGTACATTCTATTATCCCTGGTGTGGTACATCGGAAGGAGAACTGCGTTTTGTATTCATGAGGGAAGGAACCAATGAGATAGTGGAAAAATTCCAGCCGATAGACATCAAGACCAATGGTGCATGGGACGGCAAGCGTATCCAGTGCTATGTTACTTCCGCTCCCGGTACATACCAACTTGTACCTCTGTTCCGTAAGAAAGGAGAAACAATGTGGTGCAAGGCAGTTGATTATGACTATGGCAGTACGGATGAGGAATGGCTGTATGAAGTAAAAGAACCTGCACCGGATAATCTGCCGGCATTACGCGATATAGAATTGGAAGGCCAAGGTAATACTACCTTTTTATCTTATCGTATCCCTTTTAATCAATCATTCAATATAGTCTTTACTTTATCTAATAAGGGAGAAAAGGCCTTGAAAGGAAAAATAAAAGCTGTATGGGAACGGGAATTTAAACTTGCCTCTAACTCATATAGACCAAGTATTCAGAAAAAAGAAGCCGTTAATGATAATGAGTGGAATGACGAGATTGGAAGAGTTGATATAAATATCCAACCAGATGTACGATTTTGGAAAGGTATTATAGAATGTAAAGTCACTCAATACTATCCAATGCCTCATGTGAATGGAACAGAATATGCCGGGCCAATAATTCATCTTTATTGGTTGCCTGATGGGGCATCGGAATGGCAACTTCTCAGATTGGATGCAGACTATTTGTTCAATCGTAATCATGTGAATGGAGATATTTGGGATGAAACATTAAATTATATAAATGTATCCCTTTCAGAATGGTATAATTAAACATTGATAAACAAGTAATTACAATAAGTATATATAGATAATACAAATTAAAGATACAATTCATTTGGCATTAAAGTAAGATGAATTTAAGGTGGAGAGATCCCGCTGCAGTGATGCACCGGGATTTCGTTATTTTTAATTCCAACAGTACTATTACAGCAAGATTTAGCATAAGAAAACCTTTTATTCACATCACTTTAGTGGATGAGCAACTAGAGCCAAGAGATAGCTATGATCTTGGATTCATCACCACACCTGGAGAGTATGATGATGAACTTCTGGACTATACTATTGATGAGAAATTTGGTATCAAAACATATGCAGTATATGGAAATCCTTATCCACCAATTGCAATAGAAGCTAACCCTAAAGGTGATAATCAGTTTTTAGGATGGTATTATGAAAGTGGTGAGTTATTTACATCTCTTAGTACATTAGATGATCAAGACATTGAGTACTTACAAGGCTCAGAGATATATGCTTCTTTTAGTAGGCGTGCTGTGGATCGTAGTGCAACTGTTACAATCAGACTTATAGAAGCCGACGTAAGGTTGGAGGGTGGCTCATTGCCCCTTGATTGGCCGGCTGACTTTGCAGAAGCGCATGTATATAAGCTATCTTCCACTAATGGTATTACAGGCACTCTAAAGTTAAAGCAGTCAGAATTCGCAACACATACCTATAACTTGACACATCAAAAAAGTTATTATCCACTGACTTTTTACAGAGATCAACAGCCTACAATCGTACGCTTTACAAATTGGGAATGGGCCATAGGTGACGAATTTACATCTGGAAGTTTTACCAGTCTAAATGATATTAATGCAACGTTGAAATATAATAATGTGACATATACCTTGAAGGGACGTAATTAAGTGAAATTCATCTTTCCAAGAGAAAATAATATATCTGATACAAAAAAAGGCTTCTCCCTGTCATTGGGGAGAAGCCTTTGGTTCAATTCGATAAAAGGGTTATCCTTTTATGTCAGTTCGATTAATCTGATAACCGTTATATATAGCGCCATCATCAGGATAGTCAGCAGCATTATATATGACTGTGCCATTGGCTTTAATCACAAACCGTTCTAAAGTAGAAGTCTTTCTTTCACCATTACCATAACCATCATCATCATACGAATCTATTTCTAGCTCTTTATTTGCCCCAATAGTCGTAGAGATAGTTGCACCGTCAGTTGACCCGTCATCTCTCCAGGTTTCGTACTTAACCAAGTAGGTTATTTCTAAAGAAACAGTTACAGAGGAGCTGACCTCAAACTTAATCTTTGTATAACCAGCATTTCCAGAGGACTCTCCCCATTCTTTTATAGTAAGATTAATGGGGGTGGCATTTCGCTCAAATTTAGCTGTAATAGTACTGTTGGAATTATGCAAGGTTGCAGTAGTACTTGAACTTCCTGTATTTGCGATAGTTACATCACCTTCCGTAACTGTCCAACCGGAAAATTTATACCCTGTATTTGGAGTTGCTGTAATATTGATTGCATTTTCCACCTGGTAGCTGTTTGTTCCTGATGGGGAAACCGAACCACCAGGCCCCGCATTAACAGTCAAATCACGTTTCTTTTCTTTGAATCCACAATGAAAGGTATGATCCTGACCACCCAATGAGACTTCAAATGAAGAAGCGGAACTTTGTGCATAATCATACTTTTGAGGTTCATTCGTAGGTCCACCATAGAAGTAGTTTACCTCATATCCCGGATTAGGATATGCGGCTACTGTTGGTTTTGCTGTTCCATTATACAGCCCTGCTCCCGTTGCATACCCTCCTGTAAAATCAACCCTTCCGTCCGAAGAACGGGTTGTTACATCTTTCATGCCTTCCCCTTCAATGGTAATACGTGTATCACCGATAGGAGTCGGTCTGTCACTTCCGGAGTCCTGCTCCAAAACTTCATCACTCTGGCAGCCTACGAACATTGCCGTCAATGCCGCCAACAATAAGAATTTTACTTTTCTCATAATTAATTGTTTTTAAAAGATTTGTTATAATTGCATACAAGATGCTCTTCTGAATCATTCAATACCTCCGCCTCGATACGGGCTTCGAACGTCGCATAAAGTACGAACCGGTTATCAAAATAATAGGTGTTCCTTACCCTGCTGAACTTTATCTCGGCTCCCATCAGGCGGAGCTCTTCCAGATAATTGCTGATGGTCCTCTCGCTTACCCGCACTTTGGCGGCCAGTTCACTGAGGCAGCCTGTACTTTCCATCCGGATTAAGCGGTACGTCCGGTTGATCCGCTCTATGTAATTGACAACCGACAGATTAGTCATGGCTTGTCCTCCTGTCCGGTTATGCTTAAAAACTTCCGGAAATACCTTTCCTCCAGATACAGGCATTCCATTAATGCTCCTTTCCCTTCCCGTTCATACATACGCCGCAGGAGAGGGAAGTCCGTCACATAGAGGTTCCATCTTATCTGGCTTTTCGCCCTGCCGTCGAGTGACTGTGTATCCGCACCTTCCATTCCATATTCCACAGAAAAGAAAAACAGGTTCTTCAGCCCGTATTTTTCCAGGAAAGCCAGATCCTTCGGACAAGCTTTCAGTCCGTCGGAAGCGATGCATCGCAGGATAAGTTGTTCTATTTCATCTTTGATTGTCATATCCATACCAATATGGTTTTATAGTTTTGCCGTATTTCCTTATCTCATAATGCAGGTGATAGCCGGTACTTCTTCCCGTACTCCCAGCAAAGCCGATTACAGCCCCTTTCACGAGTTTTTCTCCTTTTGTGGTGTAATACGCGGCCAAATGAGCATACAGCGTTTCAAAGCCGTAAAAATGCCGTATAACGACACATCTTCCATATCCGCCTTTTCTCCCCGCGAAAGTAACCGTACCCGAAGCGGTGGTATAGACGGGTGCGGCCAGTTCCACAGCCATGTCAATACCCGAATGGAAACTGCGTTTTTTCGTTACGGGATGAATCCTGCCGCCATACGCGCTGCTGATACGGAACTTGTCTTTCAGAGGGCAGGCCAGCGGGAGTTTGTCCGTCATTCCGTACCGGGAAAGTATATCCCGATAGTCTTCCAAACTCTCCAGACGTTCACACTTCCCGAGTGCCACATCAAGCAGTTCCTTTCCGCCATTATGCCCGGAGAAAGAAAAAGGGAAAAACAATATGAACATAAGCGTTCTCATCGTGCTATCCTCCTTAATATCCTGTCGGCTTCCTCTTCCGTTTCCTGCTGTTTTTTATTCCTGAATACCTCTTCTGCATCCAGGAGTGACTTATTCTTCAGCTTATACAGGAAGTGCCTGCCGCCGTTCTTTTCCTGGATCTCGATGACAAGTCTCTTGTTATCCGGAATGGTGAATTTGTTCATGGCTACGGTAAATGTCCGGCTCTCGTGTGCCGGTATCTCCTCCGGATAGTCGAAGGCGAACAGGATATTCTGCTCGAGTTGCTGTACCGCCGTTTTCTTGCGGATCTTGGCATCCTGAATATAGAACCTCATAAAATCCGTCGTATAACCGATTTGGGTACGGTTTGTCAGCGTCATGCGCAACAGCAGTATGTCCGCGTCGATAAAGATATTTCCAATCTCGAACTCCATGCCGGCATTCTTGTCTTTGAGTTCCAGATCCAGGGGGAGCCGTTTACCGATTGCTTCCCTGATCCTTTCTTTCTGTTCGCTTGAACGCTCCTTCTCATCAAGTATGGCCACTTTCTGTGTATCCTCCCTGTCGATAACGAAACTGAAACGCTCCGGAGTAGGGACGTAATGCAAGTTGAATGTATAAAATCTCCCCCCTTCAACCACTACGGAAATGTTCGTATCTTCCGTATAGGCCTGCATGGCCTTTACCGCCAGAATGTTATCCACTCCCTCGGCTTTCTCTACTTCCACATTCGTACTTCCGTAGTCCACATAGGAGACTGTGGCGGGGAAGATAAGGAAGAGTTGCTTGTCTTTGCCCACCGGCAGGGTATGCGGTGCGGGAGCCTCCCCGTTTATACGCATATAGCTTTCTTTCGGGTGCGCATTGTAACGTATGGCATAAGAGTAGAACTTCGTATCGGCGGTCACCACAGAGAGGTTCGTTTCACCCGGAAAGTTCTCCTCCGCAGCCTTCAGGCGTATAATCTCCGGACAGTTCGTCACTTTCTCACCGATAACGTAATCTCCACCGATGCTGTAGTATTTCACTTCGGTAGGAAATATCAGGTGCAGCGTCTTTTCATAGCCGATTTCCAGAGGTATGGCGGTGAGTTCTTCTATTTTCTGGGCTTTCCCTGAAAGAAAACTCAGGAGAAAAATGCCTGTGATGTAAATTCTGTTTTGTCTCATATCTTTTAAATATTATTTCAGTCAAATCGCCTATTAAAGCTGTTTATCGGAATTTTATTACTTTTGCAATTCAGTTATTATTTAAAAAGCAGCTGTTATGTCTACAAATTATAACCAACTATTAAAAGACCTTGAAATTGGTTCCATTTATATCAAGATCCTTATTTGCTTTCTGGCCAGTGCCCTTATACTATATCCGGTTCTTTTTTCCTTCACTCATTTCTTTCGTGGACTTTCTGTGTATGAACAATTCTTTTTTACATTGGGAAGTTCTACCATGTATATAGGAATTGGTATCCCAGTGTCATGTTTAAGTGGAATAAAATATCCCGGAATGTTCTTTCTTCCCATATTGATACTTGCGATTTCTGCCAGTATAAGTTTTTTCATGCCTCAAGTTGGTTGGACTTCTATTTCAGGAAAAGACCTGTTATTAGTGCTACTACCTTTGGAGTACGGATTAACTATTTCATTTGAACTCATTTCTATTATCAAAGAAAACAAAAAGCATGCTTCAAAGCCTTAACTTTTGTAAGAGTAAAGTAATGGAAATTCCTATCAAAAAGAGGCTGACTAATAATTGAATTCCATATTCGCGTATAATTTTTTTCATTAGTTCTACTTTCTTTTTTTTCATTAAACTTCCATATTATGTTGATTTTAAATCATTCATATTATCAAACTCTTTCAGGAACCGGGCCACATCCGTAGCCATCGGGAATATCCCGTCAAAGAGTTTGTACATCAGCTCCGGTTTTTGCGGCCGGTTCTGATACACAACCACTTTCTTGCCGGCTCCCTTCATCCATCCCGCCTCGGAATGCGCGGAAGCCCCGCAGGGAAGTACAAGTACACAAACATCAGCCCACCTCATGGCATCGAAGTCCGATTTAAACCCTATCTGGGCAAGCGGATGCTCCAGTGCGTCCTGGTGTTCATCCGTATCCATCTGCTGCCAGTTCTCACTAACCTGCGACCAGTGGAAATCCGTTTTTCCCTCGGGGTTCATGAAATCGTACACCTCGTGCCCTTTCCGGCGCAGAAAAGACACTATCAATTGCTGGTATTCATTTTGCCAACTGCTTGCCACATAAACCTTTGCCATTGTTTCAATTTTTTCAATATGTTATAAGTGTTATTTCTCTGTTCTTATCAAAATTCTTATCTTTGTACCAGCTACGTCATAAATAAAATATTCTAAAATTTGCGTTGTTTCATTTCGTCCGGCTCGTGAGAGTAGGGCGAAATTCTTGTATCATTTAATGCTCTATTTTTTTGCTTCCTTCAGCAATATCCTGTAATTGGTCTTGATGGTCACTTTTACTTTACGGATATTCTTGCTCGCAGCTGATTTGGTTGCACTGATGACGCTGTTTGCCGTCCCCGCCACAAGCTGGCTGCCTACATCAAGTCCGCCGGCAATGTTAGTGCCGGCTCCGCTTACTCCGGCCGCTTCCGCTTCCTGTATCGTTTCCGCCTTGGCATTTCCCGGGACGTAAATCCCTTCCATTGCATCCTCTGAATATACTTCCTTTTCGAAAGGAAGTATGTTGCCTCCCAGGTTTACCGAAGTAATCCTTACCAGTACGCGTTCCCCGTCAATCTTCATTACTTCTCCGAACACCGGTGTTCCCTTACGGATACGCTGCCCGTCATCGGTAAGGCAGTTCTCGGCCAGTTGCATCTTCAGTGTCGAGCCGGTCATTACGGTTTGTGTCGAGTGTACAAATGCCCTGATGACATTCTTTTCATCCTGCCGGACAAGCCGCACGCTATTAAAACTCCTGCGCGGTTTTGCCTCAGGCGCGCTTTCCAACGTATCGGTATGCAACTCTTCTTTTTTCTCCTCTTTTTTCTTTTCAGGTACGGGAGTATTTTCCTTTCCCGGGAAAGAAGGCTGCATTCCGCCTGTTACCGCTGCACTGCCACCCGTAATCTCCGCCTCGTTCTGTCTTATCAGTTCCCTGATCCGCCGTATCTCTTCTTCATTTTCAGCATCCGTTCCGGACGGTTCTCTCCGGCCCGGTACACCCTCATAGACTGTTGAAGGGTTCATCATGCCCCGGTTGTCTTTCTCTACGCTTTTCAGCATGTCTTCCAGTGTAAAACTTTCCTTGATCCGGCCCCGAAGTGTCACTTCCTCTGTATCCTCTTCCTTATCCTGACCGGCCGGTAAACTGGCTATAATCCCCCAGACCAGCAGGGCGGTCACGATACCTGCTCCTCCCAGAATGATGATCCTGCTTTTTTCAGACTGTGTCATAAGTTCTCGTATTGCTGGTTATACGTCCGGAAGAAAAAACCGGATATATTTTCAGGGAAACGCGGTCTCACACGTATGGCCGTACCTTCACTGATAATCCTTACTTCCTTCGTATCACTTCCGTTTATGATGGTCAGTACGGAAGAAAAGATGACATGATACTGGCCGTTCTCAACCGAAAGGGAAATTATCTTCTCGAATTTATTCCGGTATACCGCTCCCAGTTCCAGCGCATCCCCATAAGCCCTGTCCGCACGATACTTTGCAAATATGGCCGTTGCGTCCGGCTTGCTTACCAGAAACAGGGCATGCGCCTGGTTCTCCTGCCATGAAAGCCTGTCGAAACTGTTCAGATAATAGGCTGTGGAACTGCAGTGAGCCCGCAGCAGCTCCTCGTAGAGCTTATCCGTATCCATAGCCTTCTGCTTCAGGTATTCACCGTTCTCATTTACCACAAGTATCTTGTTTCCCATGCTGCTAAGCAGTGAATAGCTGAAAAACAACACGACCGACACCGTCAGCGCGCAGAAGCCGAATGCCAGCTTCACCAGAAGGGAGCTTTTCTTGCGGGCGTCGGCCAACGCGTTGAAGTCCCCGAGTATTTCCTTCATGTTTGTCATAATGGAGAATGTTTCCCTTTCTTTTCTTAATATCTTTTTCATACTCATAACCATTTGTTGACCGTAGCCTTGGCCGCCGCAAGCAGGCTTGTTTTCAGGATGATCGAGAAAAACAGCATGATCCATATCGGCCATGAATCCTGCCGGATGTAATTCTTCACTATAAGATCGCTGAATACGCTTACTATTACGAAAGCCGGGTACAGCATATAACATCCGAACAGGTTCTTTGCCCATACAAAGAAAGAACTCCTCAGATCCTTGTTGTAAAGGCATGCAATGGCCACGGGAGAGACTATTTCCAGAAGAAGAAGTATGACATACCTTGTCGCCAGGAACAGGGTGGTGATATAATCATATGCCAGGGCAAAAAGCGTCCCCACCTGTGAGGTCAGTATATGCGTGAAGATCGTTCCCGCCACGTTCCAGCTGCCTTCCTCGACCATGTTCTCCAGATCACCAAGAAGCGTGGCCCTCCAGATGTTGTCCGAGTTGTATTTCCCGCCTATGGATTCTACCACCTTGTCCGCCCCCATAGCGAATATCGCTTCCAGCCATCCCAGTAAAAGAGGCAGGATTGCTATCAGGGCCGAGCAGAAAATATATTCCCTGCCCAGTTCAAAGAAATGCTTGGCATTGAATCCTTTCTCCTCCTTAATCATGTCATTTGCCATATCAAGCAACTTGAATATGAAAGTTGCTATGATGAGTCCCGCCACCAGCGAGTAAAAGCCGTTAACAGCTACCGCTTCTCTAAGTTCCCGGTAGGAGTGGAACAGCACGCTGAATTCTCCTTTCTCCATCATTGCAGGGCACGTTTCAAAGTTTCATACTCACTGACAAGACGGTTTATTTTCCATATGTTCCGCTCATCCTGTTCGGTCTGTTTCTCTATGTCCCTGAGAAGTGCCAGCCTCTCCGCATCGTTCATCCTCAGTGAGGTCGAAAGAACGCTTTTCACAAGGCTGATTAGCCGTCCGTTGTTGCTCACGATCTGTCCTACGCATGATGTCAGTGAGGAAAGGGTTGACGACTTCATTCCCGATTTGCCGGCCCTTCCCAGAAGCTTTCCGCACTCCGTACTCAGTTTCAATTGCCTTTCAATGAGATACTTTACAGTCATGCTGTTACTCACTGTGGCATTCACCTTCCTCATGTAATCCAGGCTTTCATCCAGTATTTTCTTCTGTTCCCTGAGCGAGGAGACGGTGTTCTTGAGCTGCTGTACAGAAAGAACACCCTGATAGGTGTTTTCCGGATCGCTCACAATCCATTGTGCCCGGACAGTCCCTGAAAGGAGCAATGTCATGAGTCCCAAAATCAAAGTCTTTTTCATACTGTTATCTGTTTGATGGTAATTTCTTTACTTTTCTCTCCGGATGTTCCTCCAGATATTCACGGATGGCATCTTCCATACCCATCCTTTGCGTTTTCTTTTCCAGCTCGGCCCATATGCTCCCTTCCGTCTGGAAGGCAAGGAACTTCTCCGGAGACAGTTCCAGGCGGGTAACGGTGGCATATTTCTCTCCCATACGTAAGAAGCATTCACTGTACGGCTGCCTGCCGGAGAAGTTGTTCCGCATGGATTTCATCAGGTCGATATGTGCCTGGTCGGTAATTTTGAACTTCTCTATGATGCTGCTGTAAATCACCTCCTTGGTGGGCAGTACGTAAAGCATGTCCGTATTACCGATGATGTTCTGCGTATTCTCGTCATCGGGCAACTGGTCGGGAGTCTGTACGATGGTGTAGACGGCGCCGTTCTCTTTCCTGATCTTCTGGTAGCAGAACGCTACCGAGCTGTGTATGCCCGTATTCGTGGCCGTATCCTTCATTTGTGCCGTTTCCGCATACTCGTCGAATATGAGGATTCCCCGCTTGCTCCTGTCGGAAAGTATCTTCGACTGTATGACCGAGAATATCATCGTCATGACCAGGTTCGAGAGGAACCTGTCCTGTTTGATCCGGGTGAGTTCGAATACTATGAATTTCTTGGCCAGAAAATCCTCTTTGGTATCCTTCGTCACATTCTCGTATCTTTTTCCCGGCAGGAACTCCCCGCAGTTCAGAAGAAACGAAGAGAGCTCAAAATACTTCTCCGGAATGTTTTTCCTTTTCAGGATATCCGGATAATTCTGTTTTACATGGTTATAGAATCCCACAAAATTGTGTTCCTTTCCCGGCTGTTCGTAATAGTCCTCGATGAACAGGTTCAGTGCCGTTTCCCTCTCCGGTTCCTTTCCTGTGAACATGTGTTTCCAATAACGCTGCACTATTCCCGAGATCGTTTCCAAGTCCGTATTGTCCGGCCTGCGTCCCTGCAGGTCGAACGGATTGATACCCAACGGTGTCTTTCCGTCATAATCCACGTGAAGCGACTCTTTGGGATAAAGTTTGCAGAGCTGGCTGAAACTTTTTCCGAACTCCACCACCACAACCGTATAGTCCTGTTCGAGAAGCTGGTAAGTGAAATTCTCGGCGAAAGTGGATTTTCCCCCGCCGGAACCGGCGATGATCATCCCGTTGCGTGCATCCGCCCTTCTCTTTCCGGCATCCCATATATCCTTTTTGATCGGGATACGGTATAGTCTGTCCTGTAGCTGAATACCTTCCGCATCGGAACGGAGCGTGCTGCAGGCAAGAAAAAGGCACAGTGAAACGGAGAGCGTGGAAAGAAACATATACTCCCTCGGCAGGCTATTTACCTGTCCGGGTACGGAAGCCAGATGTGCGGCCGCCAGATGCTCGAACGAAGGGATGTAGTATCCGAAGCCGGCCAGGTTCAAACACTCCCGGATCTTCTTCTCGGCATTCTCCAGTTCCTTTTCGTCGCGGTCAAAAAAGCACAGGGAGAAATAAGTGCGTACAAGCGGTGTATTCTCCGCCATGATTTCACTGCGGAGCTCATCCAGTTTCCTGTACTCCGACTCGATACTCTTTCTTATGCTGCTGTTCTTTTTATAAACATCGATATTGCTATTTACCCTCGTCCGCAGTTTTTTATCCCCTTCAAAGAAAATAACCTGATTGACGATATGGTTGCATGGCAGATAGACACCCAGACTTTCCAAAGGAGTATGGAACAGCTCGCTGCCCGCTTTGGGCAGCGAATAATCTCTGACGCATGAGGAAATGATACCTTCCGGCAGGTGTGCTTCATCGCAGATGCTGTAATACTTGACCTTTTCTTCCCCTATACTCATGGTGGAAGAAAACCGCATATCCCTTGTTTCGCGTTTTCCACCGAACAGATTGGTATATTCTCCCATCAGTTCCACCATTTCCGTCCCGTCAAGCTGTCGGACACTTACATTGGGAATATTACGGATGATGCTCATGGCATTTTCTACGCCTTCAAGGAAGTCCTTCAGTTTTTGCTCATCACTCCGGTGCAGTTCTTCCCTGTATCTCACCGGAGAAGCCGCATACGCCTTTTCCAATGTCTCAAGGGAAGCGAACGTGAAATGCATCAGGCATGTATGCTCCAGATAGGTACGCCCAGCGAAATGGCGCGCGTCCGCCCGGGAAAGGAAGCTGTCGGCCTTTTCCGGAGAGTAGCTACGCTTGAGAAAGATATCCTGTTTATGCACGTAACTCCCGTCGGGAAGAAAGCGGAAGGCTTCCTCTAACATGAGGTTTCTCCGGTCTATATCTTCCGGGGAAAGGCTGTAGCATTCCGGTTCTGTAAGACGGAAGGAAACGGTCAGGGAACCTGACTTTCCCAGCATGGCCCCGTCTCCCATGATGTCCAAAAGTCCGTATGTGTCGTTTGTTGTCATAACTGCTCCTTTCTGAGTCTTTTCCGGATGCGGTAAAGTGTGCGGGCCATTTCCAGATTGCTCAGGGTAATCTCCCGGTTCCGGTTCTTGAACTTCCGGGACAAGGTCTTTCTCCAGAGCATAAAGCACAGCAGGGGCTCCGCCACACTGCATATGCCCAGCATGCTCCAAAAGAATTCCCAGTGCCCCTCAGTCAATCCCTGGGCAGCTGCAAGGACGCACAGACCGATAGCCGCCACGCTGGCGGAATATACCACCCAATAATCCCCGGAAAGGAAAATACCGATCCGGCAGGGAGTTTCCAGGCCTTTTCTCACTTTGTATTCCATATCAGACACTTAGGTTTATACTCATGGCTGCCGCCCTTATGGCATTGATGACAACCGAACCGGCCAGACCGTAGCCGACCATCCAAACAACTGCAATGACACCGTCCATTCTGTTCCCGTTGTCATTCTTGGCTGCGATATTGTCATAGTTCCGTACCAAACCGGCAATCAGGCCGATAAGCATGCCTGCCAGGTATATGGGCCTGGCCCAGCCGTCAAGCATTGTGTTTACAGTCGAATTCATGTCCTGTGCGGATACCTGTACGGTAGTGAGCAGAAACATGAGAGTCAGCGATGCGATTTTTTTCTTTGTCGTCATTATTCATTCGGTTTAATTGATCCGGTATAATCTCCACCTGCCTGCCAGGGACGGACGCTCACACCGGAGAGAATGAGCATCCCTTCTTTACTCAGGGACAATACGTAGGTGTATCTATTTCCGGCCTCAAACGTATTGGCCGGAAGATACCAGTCGTAAACATTGTCCCGGTAACGGATCTGTATCCTGCGTTCTTCCGTTTTGCCAGGGAACAGAAGCAGCATGTTTCCTTTGGAAGCGATACTTCCGTCTCCTTCTTTCATGGACAGTTTCCCGCTTGTAAGGTCATAAGCGCCTTCCACAGGAAGCCCTTCCATGCTCAGGGTACATGCGTCGCTTCCTTCCACTGTGAATTCCAGAAGGGAAAGCAGGTGTTCCATCTCAATGCTTGCCCTGTGGTTCTGCCAGTTGAGCCGCAGTTCCTTCGAAGCCAGGTAATCCGTCTGGGAAACCAGACTTACGGTCAGTTCCTTTCCCGGTATGTCCTGAAAAGGGGAGAAAGCAAGCAGTCTGCAGGTCGCTTCAGTGAGCGTGACCTCCGGAAAAGTCCAGCCGCCATCGTACGTCACATGTACCGGCCCCGGTACGCCGGTATAAGTATTGCCCGCATCATCAAGCAATACCATTCCGAAGTCCTTTACAAGAGAGCCGTCCGTATCTGCCCCGGAACTGCGGCTGAAACAGTTCTCCACCAGGAGTTCTCTTTCCCCGTCCTGCTCAAGCGGGCCCTTTTCACCCGAACATCCCGTAAGGAATGCGGGACAAAAAAGCATGGATGTTACAATACATTTGTATGCCTTTATCTTTATCATATCGTTTATGGTTAATTTTGCAATTAAGGATCAATGTCTATGGAAGTCTTTCCTTTTTGTCTGACAGTCAATGTTATTGTTTTTCCACTTTCTGCCTGTGTGAGCGTCACGTTTCCACTACGGATTTCTTTCCCCGGGTTTTCATCATAGCTTACCGAACTTCCGGACACGTGAATCCAGCTGTCCCCTGACGCACTCCAAGAAAGGTCTCTGCGGCTGTTGCCTGTCACTTTATAGCTTGTTATACTCAATGTGAATGAACCGGCACTTGCCTCGGTACGTTCACTATGGGTGGTGCTGCCATCCGTATAACTGAAATAGTAGCTGACCGGAGCTGCCTCCTGGCTGATTGTGGCTGTGGCGGAATTTCCACCGTAGCTTGCCGTAAAGACACAGCTGCGTGCGGATGCGGTGTTGTTCTCCGCTACCGTTACCGTATTCCCTGAAAGGAAGAAGCCGTCCGAACCGCCGGTAATGGACGGGGAACCGGTCTGTGAACTTTCCTTTATGCCATTTACAAATACATCACGTGAAGCTCCCGCAGTAAGCGTCGAGTTACCTCCTTTCCAGCCCAGGGATGAAGGGCTTGCCGTCAAAGTAACCGACCAACCGCCGTAATTCCGGTATTTGGGTTCAAGGGTACGGTCTGTCAGAACCTCAAAACTGTACTGTACCGCATCGGATACGATCCTGCCTGCCTCATACCACCCTGCAAACTCATAACCGCCATTCACACTCGCCCTCACTGTACAGGTGCTTCCGATATTGTAGAGTCCCGCACCTGTGGTAGTACCGCCCGCCGTATAGTCCAGAACGGTAATCTGTTTCTTGTAGTCGATACTGTAATTGTGTATCTGACCGGCACGGGTGACCATATCGGAAATTCCACGAAGTTTTATATCCGTATCTCCCGTAAGGGTTACATAGTTGGAGGAAGTCGTAAGCGTCTGGGCGGGAACGGTCACGCGGAATACCGTTGTGGCATCCCCCTGCTGGGAATATCTGTACATCCGGCAGTTTCCCCTGCTTTCGTCCGTAACGGCTTCACCGGTAAGCAGGTTGAAACGGCTCGTGCGTTTCACATTCTCTATGGCAGCCTCCCGGACTCCTTCGTTACGCTCGATCCTGACCTCCACAGTCGAGAGCCTGTGTCTGAAATTCAGCGGTATCGTATAGTTCAGAACCGGTTCCATATAGGTCGCAGTCATGAAATCCGCTGACAGCCACCCGGACTTCTCATCCTGATCTCCGGCGGAATGGGATATGGCAGTAATGTCCGTTTGCCCTTCCTTGAAAGGATAGTATATATAGAAGTCGAAATCGGTTCCCACCGTTACAATAATATTATCCGCTTCCGTCGCAGGTTTGAACGTATTGCCGTCATAGATGTATTCATTGTTCACTGCCCAATATACACCGGTCTTCGGTTCAATGGCAAATACGCCTATGGCATCACCCGCCTCAAAGCTGCTCTCCTGGGTGTTTCGTGTCTCCGCATCCCCGGTGACGGCGGTAAATGTGACAAGCCCGCTGCCGGCGGCTTCCTTCTCTGCGGCATCGTCCCTGCAGGATGAAAAGGAAAGCAGCAGCACTGCGCAAACAATCGGTTTTATTAATCTTATCATGGTTTTTGTTTTATGGGGAACCGGAAGGCTCCCCCATAGGTTACTAATTTATTTGACCGGTACAAGTGTGATATCCTCCTCAGTGGATGTCCAACCCTCTATTGTTACCGACTGCCCGTTTTCCCCACCGATTTCCGCATCATTGGAGCGCATGGTGACCGAGTAGATATATCTCTTTCCGGCTTCCCAGAGAATCTGCGGAATGGAATATGTATAGGTCGCGCCGTCGATCACGACCTCGAGCGATACCTCACCCCCGGAAATGCTCATCGGATAAATGGCTGCGGCATAGTCTACTGCCTGCTCTCCCTGGGCGGGGACGGTTGTGTTCGGGCTCCATGACAATTCGGTACTGGTCGGCTGGAATGTGATTTTCCCCTCATCGTTCAGGTTCATCGTCCCGACGGTGGCAAACTTGGCCGCCGTTGCCTTCAGCTTGGCCGATGTAAGATTCCCGTCGTTATGGTATTCGGGGGAAACTTTCAGACGGATGACAAACTGCGAGAGGGCATGTCTCATCGGAATTTTAGCCTCGGTTTCAATTACCGACACCTGGTTGGAACTTTTTCCCCACATATAATCGACGGATGTGCCTACGTTGATGGGGACGGGTATTTTTGTCCCGTCGGTTACCGCACCGTTGTACGGGTAATATGCCCATATCGTTGCCTTGTCCGAAAGAAGATACACCGGACTGGCCTGCGACCAGCCGTTTGTCTCTCTGGTTGACTTGTTGTTCTGGGCATCATAACGCGGATAGGCATCGCCCCATCCGGTTGCCTTGTACATGAACAGTCCCAGGGCATCACCCGCCGCCCAGTCCGTTTTGGGGACAAAACCGGCTCTGGTTTCTGTTCCTACGGTTGGCAGGATATTCAGCTGTGCAAGCGTATGTTCCCGGCCTGTTTCGTTTTCAATAAATGTCTCTTCACTGTTGCTGCATGAGGCCAGCAGACCTGCGGCCATTACCGCTGAAAGAAAAAATCTTGTTTTCATGTTAAAAAAATGTTAGTTATAGTTTTATAGTTCTGTCTCAGGTATGTCCTCCCAATCCGGAATGACAACCGGCTGGCCTATGGTCAGTTCTTTACCGATGTGCAGATTGAGTTCCAATGAAAGTTCCTCACCTTCAAAACCTCTGACGTACGGTGTCAGGTCAACCGTCTGCTCTTCATTGAATGCGGAATCCTCTTCATCCATCCCAACTTTCACTGTCAGTATATTCTCTGCTACGGGACTGAAACCGAATACATACAGGCTCGTACGCCACCGGTTAGAATCCTGTTTGCGTGCAAATACGGTAGTGAGGCTTGCATTCCCTGTCCTTTCACGGGAAACGAGATACCGCCCGGTGGAAACGCCTGAAAGCGTACCCTGCAAGGAAGATAGGGGAACAGTGTTGCCGGATACATTGATCTGTATGTTCAGGCGCTGGACGAACGCCGAGGGGCTGACTTCAACCCTTTTGGGATTTTGATACTCCGGACGTTCGCTGAACATGGCCGAACAGCAGAAACCCTGTATTCCCGGGATGTAAGCCGCCCCGCTTTCCACTGTATCTGTCTGTACGGTAAGACGCGCTTCATGGTAATTCTGAATATCACTTACTTTGTAATTCCCTGTATAGAACAGGAAGCGGTATTCACCTTGGGGAATACTCCAGCGAAGGGTATCCTGTGTAAAGGTAGTTTCCGTACCTGAAGGGATATCCGTATGCCCGAGGGGAAACGCAATCATGTGCCGCTGCGCCGGTATGGGAAGCGGCTCCTTGATTCCGCTGAAATCACACCAGGCAACAAGTTCCCCGTTTCTTATGCAGAAATCCTCGTTGAAGTCACAACCGCTCAGTGCGGTTACAAGAACCGCGAAGGATGCCAGCTTGTTAATATAGTTCATCTTTATATAAATTATAGGTTACTATCAGTTTGTTAATCTCCGGATCGAGCCTGCCTCTCCATATCTTGGAAGCATCCTGGTCACATGACTTGACATACATTTTGAGAGCTTCCTCCTCTCTTTTCAGGCGGCTGTACAGAATGGCCAGCAGATAGTTCCTGTCCGAAGTGTCCGGCTGTCCCGCCATGATTTCAAGCGCACGCTTATCATAACCCAGGGACATCAGGCATACTGCCGTATTGTAGTCGTCCGGATAAGATACGTCCAGGATGGCAAGGGCCTGCCGGTATTGTCTGTCTTCTATCATTTTTACAGCCTGCATGTAGGTAGTGTCAATAACCGGCATGACTACCGTATCCTGAAGCATGTTCCGGCGATGAAGATGGAACTTGAACTCCACACCGCGCAGCAACGGGTAATGTTTTTCCCGGATACGCTTGTAGTCGGCGGGGTATTTACGCAGGGAATACTCCCGGCTGTCCGGATTGTCCGTCTCTTTCATGATGCGCAGAAGATATGCCTTGTTTTCCAGACTGTCATCCGCCAGTACCAGTTCATGCAGCCGGTTCCAGTCCTCACCGGTCCAGCGCGGGCGGAAAAGCGTATCGACTCCTTCGCGGTCATCGCTGCGGCGGGCAAGGTATCTCTTGAGTGCCAGTGCACGCCCCCTTGAAAGGAAAAGGTTCATATCGGCACTGCCCTCGGGAGATGACGTGGCTGTCATACGGATACTGTCGATGAGGAACTCCCCTGTATAATTGATGCCATGAATGGTTTCGAACACCTTGTCGATTTCCGCTCTGTTATCCCCGATGTCCTCGGAAAATTCGGTGCTTCCACTCTTGTAGGTCACATATGCCCGAAGGTTGACTTCATCCTTACGGGTGATGATTTTCTTTTTGTAACGTGGACTACGGTCCAAAAACTGCACCATGCTTGATATGAAGTAGGTGATTGTATCCGAAGGGGGGAGCTGCGTCTTTGTCTCATCCTTTGAAAGAATCTGCCCATCCAGGGTCAGGTCTATCTTTTTCGTATTTTCCGTAGCCGGAAGTTCCTGCTTATAATAATATACGAAGTTATCGCCTTCCTTGATGACCGTATCCAGGCGTGCTGCTTCATATGGAAAGCGCACATACTTCTCGTACATTTCACCGGCCTGCTCTTTCCTTTTCCGGTTCTCGGCCATCTTCGCATAGTCGGTGAAGCGTCTGGTGATGGAAACCGAATCCTCCGGGGTTATGTTCCGGGTACGGATCTTGTAGTTTCCCTCGGCAAACACTTTCCATTTGGAGGGAATGTACTTACCATCCATCTCACGACGCAGGTAGTAAGCGGGAAGATACTCAAGTATGGAGTTGTAGCCGGCTATGGCCTGCCTGTTACGCTCCATCCTGTAATTGAACAGTGCGAAACGTGCGTTGGCCTTGTCCGACCAGTCAATCCAGCGTTCTTTGCTGATAACCTCATGTTTCCATGCCTGGAAGTACTCTTCTTCAAGTTCGGCCAAAGCCTTTTTGTAGCCTTTCTCATCGAACAGCTTCTGAAGGTAAAGACTGTCTGGAATGATGGAGTTCATAAACGCCTGGTAACGCATGTAGCCCTTCTTCTGCATCTTGGCAAAGTCAGCCCCGGAAAGAAAAATCCTGTCCAGATACAACGTATCGGCAGGCTTGTAGGCTACAGGGGTGAGCTGGACCTGCCATTTGTTGCTGATCAGCTCACCGGGTACTGTGACGATGAAATCCAGGTTGATCTTGCCGTTCCTCTCCGCCACCTGTTTGCTCTTTGCCATGACGGTGATTTCGGAGAGCTCCATCTGGGTAATGTATTCACCCGTAACGCTGTCTTTCGTGGCCTCGGTCACGATATGCTCCTTCCCTTTGTCATCCGTCCATGTTATCTGCCGGGGCAGACGGAAGCCGGTATCTGCGACCGCTTCTTTCATTTGAGGCTGGGAAATGCGTACACGTGCCAGCTTGTGGTCCGTAACACATGAGACAAGCAGTCCCGAGAGCAACGCGTAGGGTATGATACGTCTTGTATTTCTCATCGGTGGGGAAAATTAAAAAAGGTAAACCATGTTCAGTGCGGCGCGGGTAGGAAGAAAATGCCAGCCGTAGTCCTTTTCCACAAGGTCACCGCAACGTTTGCACAGGTATTTGTCATATCCCAGCCACACCGCCCCGGCTCCGAGCTCCCACTCAAGGTTCCAGCGTCGTCCCAACTGGTATGCCCGGCCGATGCTTATACCCACACCGTAACCTTCACCCTCATAACGGTATTTACTACCGAAAAGGTTGCCTACACTGTATGTACCGACAGTGCCATGCATGCCGATGAACCCGCCCATATAGCTCTCAAGCAGCCAGTAACGTACACCGGGCGATGCATAGAAATTGCGGAACTGGCGGTTCTTCGAAAACTTGAAAGGGTTGTACTGAAGCGGCAGGTGCAGCGACCATTTGCGGTCCAGTGTCATGGACGCTTCCAGGTTCAGGTTGGCTGTAGCCAGACCGAGTATGTTGGTACGCAGCGAATAGGACTGTGCCGATACAGCCAGGCCACAGGCAAGAAATCCCGCCAAAAGAAATGCCTTTTTTATCATACCGGCTTGCCCTCCTTTTCCTTGATGACAACCACTTCCCAGGCAGTCAGGGTATTGAACCAACGGTTCTCCCACTGGCGAGCGGCACAATCGAATTTCACATGTACAGTCTGGCCGACCTCGACGGCATACCGGTCAATGTTGGCGTTCATCAGCTGAAGGCATAGGCTCTGCGGCTTGTTTTCCTCTGTCTCGAGAACGAATTCCCGGCTCTTCCATTCATTGCCGGAAGTTTTGCCGATCCCATCCCTGATGGGAAGAACGGCGATGATTTTTCCTTGTATTTCCATTTTTATTAATATTGGTTTGATGTGATTCTGTAGATTAAGCGGGGATACGCTTTCATGGTTAAAATCTGAATGCCATTAAAACTTTTATTCCATTTATGAAAGACGCATATCCCGCTTATGCTCTATATTTGTAATGTCATTTATTTCAACTGCCAGATATTTCATAATACAGTTTTATTCATTTCTTTTGTCATTTTCTGAAATATATCATCAATCAATTGTTTAATCTCACAGACATAGCTTCCCATGCTCCATCCTTCCAGCTGACACACCATTAAATCAAATTCTATTTCTTGTAACAGCTTCACTTTAAATCTCTCGCGGGCAAAGACGTTTACCCTTTGACGTACATTACGGTTAATTATCGGGTCTTGTTTGGGCTCTTTGCTCTTGGGCTTCTGCATTTTGTTCGTTGGGTGATTAACCGCTACGTCATTGGCAGGTATGTTGGCCTTCACAAGAACCCTCTTTTGACCCTTCAGGACACTTTTACCGTTTGTAAAGAAATCATATCCGAATAGAGGAGAACCGGTATGTTTGTCAATAGAGAATCCTTCAGGCGGTTCTTCATAGAGTTCCCAGTCCATGTATTTATTCATCTCTATACTGTTTATATTCAGCCCCAGCTATTTCCGTTTTTATGAAAATCCAAAATGGCTTTTTGTATCTCTTCATCATTTTTAGGCTCATGGGTATATCTCTCATGGCAATAACAGTATTTACTGCCATAAGAACAGGTATTATAAGTTCTATTCAATTCCTCTCCAATTCTCCAACGTGCATGAGGGTCAGGAATTCTTCCCTCTTGTAACCATTGCCAATGAGTTTTCATTTTCTCCCGGTATTCAGCATTCTGTTTTCTCTTCTCTTCCCGTTTCTTGGCTACATCCCGATATTCCTTCCTTTTGGCAGAGAGGATGGCTTTTGCAGCTTCCTTATCTTCATGTACTTCACAGTCTTTGAAATAGACAGCTTTGGAAGAGTAATAACAATTAGTCCATTGTTCTGTACCTTCCGTCCCCTCATTGGGTATAAAACCCTTTTTAGCCCATTGTAATGCCGTTAATATTTCCATAATCCATTCCTTTTTTATTTTACGCCATTCAGCCAGTTCAATGCATTTTGCATATCACTTGTATAGTCGGCACTATAGATATACGGGACTTCATCACCGGCCTTGTATTCCCGGTCATTGTCGGTTTCTCCTACAATAAACTCCATATTTGAAGTACCTAATTTGAACACGCCTATACAATAGGTCGTGCCGTCTCTTTCAGCACTCTTTTTGGTTGCCAAGAGGAAAATTCTTTCTGCATCTGATTTATTCATGGCTCCAATGTTTTGATTGCTCTTCTTTTCTCGGGATACGGATATATTTCCTGAAAAGATAACTGCAACTCTTTGACAGGCGTAACCGGAAGGTCTCCTCACGAGGAAGCACTTCCAATGTTACCGCTATGGGAATATCCTGCCAAGTGATACCGGGAAACATTTCCTTGAACGTTCCCTGGGGAATATGCAGGGCTTCCTTGCCGATCCATATGCCGGTATCCCTTTCAGGCTTGTAAGTGAAAAGATGCCCCGTACCGTCATAGTCCACAGCAAACCAGAATGTATTCCTCATGGCTTACCGTTGCCCGGTTCTTCCCCGGGAAAGATAACAGTTCCTTCTCCCAACAGGCATTTCACTTTCGTGACCGATATGATGCATACCAGGTTGTCCGGCTTTCCTTCCACATGGATGTGCCATTGAGGTTCGGCATCCTTTCCTGCATTAAAATGCAGGGGTTTGGTACGCGGATATTTGGCATCCAGTTCCTCTATCCGGCAGTGAATCTCTTCCTTCAGGTCATCCAATGTATTCCGGTCCTTGAGCAGGCAGTCCTTGAACTTCAGAATATACTCCTGGAGTTCACTGCCTTTCCTGTTCACCGACGCATAGGTCTGTATATAATGTATAAAGTACATATTATTATGGTTTTAATGACTTATTCTATCTCTTCACCCCACAAATCCAGATCACTGGGGGCATGCATGGCGGAATAACAGAACCACACCCAACCCAGTATATAGACAGTGGCAAAAACTATCCAGAATACTCTCATATGCATCCTCCTTTTATTTGCCTGTTCAGACTGATACTCCGGCCATCACCCATGCCTGAATAATAGGCGGAATAGTCGGTCTGTGTATTTCTTGTCAGGACTTTTTTACATATCCTAATTTTCTCCAGAAACTTGTCGATGAGTGCGCCCTGACAAAGCACCAGGGCGGTATCACGGACTGTTTCCACCGAAAGATTATGCATGGCTTCAAACTGTTCTCTCAGCCCGGGTGACACTCCCTCAAGATATGAGCGGATATATTTCTTTTTGTATTTCCCGGTACGGTAATAGCCCCGTTTTGATGACACGTACTCCAGATGTCTTTTATTCGCCAGCCTGCGGAAGGCGGAACACAGATAATCATACAGGATGCTTACGGCTGCAATGTTTTCTTCAGTTCCAACGATGATCATGTCTGTGGTTCCTTGATAAATGAGTAGCCGGCAGTAGTTATATTGACACAGGACATGAAGCAGGTCACGCTTCCAGTAACTGCCGAATGTATCCTTGAAACTGAACCTGTCGGATGTCCTTATCTGGAACTTCTCCTCCGGCTGTCTGTCATTTATGTCAAGCAGGGAGAGGTTATACTCCCTCAGAAGCCGGTTCACCAGTATGGCCGCATTGTTCGCCTCTCCTTCCGAGGTTGTCGACTCCTTCAGGCGTATCAGCTTGCGGATACGCTCCATGATTTTATCCGGTATGTCATTGTTCTGTTTCATACTTGATTGCTTAATCTTCGTCAAAATCATCCTTCTGTAAATCGTAGCCGGTCAGTACGGCTTCTTTCAATACCGCTTTCAGGTCATTCGCCGAGCCGGATGACAACAGTCTTTCGGCAATCTCTTCCGCACGTTCTTCAAGGCTCTTCTTTTCTTCTGTACTGAAAGTGACAGTCCCGAACCGGGTGGTGTATCTTTTCCCCTCAATTGTAATATTTTGGGAGAAGTTTACGCGGGCGGCATTGCACCTGACAGACTCCATGGCCAAACGGTTTCCGAACCATCCGGCAAAGGCCATGAGATCCGTATAGGAACCGGCAGCCTTATCCATGCATCGCTCAAGGTTCTGTCTCATGCCTTCCTCAAACATGGCCCTTGCGAATGTCTCACCGGAATTGCAGCCGCTACGCTCTGTTACATCCCGATATATTTCTTCAAATGTTTTCATTATTCTGTTTTTTTGCTCTTCACATCTCATGCCCGCTTACCGGGCATTTCATTTTCTGCAGGAACTCGTTAAAATCATTGCATGACGGATACAGACGTTCCGATTCGTTCACCAATACCGTACCTTTTGGAAGGAACCGTTGCATTTTTCGGAAAGCCTCCCGTCCCGGGCCGTCATTGTCAAGGAAAGCGTGTACTTTCTCATACCTTGAGAGGAAATCCTTCGAACGTTCGACAATGGCTGTGGAGTTGAGCACACACACATCCAGCCTCCTCAGTGCCGGCAGTTCGGGATGGTCCTTGGCGTACTGTTCAAAACTCAGAAAGTCAAAGAAACCCTCGAAAACGGCACATGACCCGTTCCCGGCAGAGATGCTGGTAATGTCCTTGGCATTGGCACACCCCTTGAACATGCTGTTCCGCAATTCGAACCCCTGATGGTCATTGGCAAATCCAATCGCGTATTTCTCTCGGGGGTTCTTTTCAAAACAGTAGTGAACCTCCACACAATACTTACGGATGACGTCCGCATCGATACCACGCGAGGCGGCATACTCAAACAGATGGCAGTTTCTCAAGGGAACGGTTCCCAGGATCTTCATCGAACTTCCCGAAGGCGCTCTCTTCTCCCGAACGGAAGTCTGTCCGGAGGTAGCACCGGCATGCCCTGCAAAGCCTATTTCCCCGATACGGCGCATAGCCTCCGGAAAGGAACAGTTCTCAATGCGCATGACCAGGTCTACGGCCCTGCCATGAGTGCCCTCGCCGAAATCATACCAGCGGTTCTCCTCTTTGAAAACCTTGAAACTCGGCGAGCTGTCACGCCGGAAAGGCGAACTGTACATGTCATACCCCCCGAAGTGCCGGGAAGGATTATGCCCGTAATAGGAGAGAATATCTTCCAACGGTATCAAGTTGGCTTCCTGTGATGTCATGACTTGTTATGTTAATTGTTCCGTAAAATACATTTTCTATGCCGACATGGGTACGGCCTGGCGCATACGGCTCAGGATAAACCTTGTGGGGCTTTTAATTCTCCTGTTACCCCAGGTTTCCTTCAGGACGGAAGCCAGTACTACAGGTGCGACGGCGGCAAGTTGCATGATCTCCTGCTGGTCTCTTGCGGCTATCCCCAGAAGATCGAGGGTTTTGCGCATGGAGCGCATCGTCTCGGCCTGTTTCCTTTCACGGTCCGCCTGCCCGTATTCGGCATTGTACTTGGCGATATAGTTGTTTATCAGAGGTTCCAGATAATTGAACGTGGTGAGCTGAAAATGGCTCTGCTCAATCTCCCGGATAGCTGTCTCGACTGGAAAATCAGGATAATATCCCCTCAGGAAATGCACCCACCGGATATTGTTCTCAGATACTCCCATACTTTTAAGTTTCCTTGAAAGAAAATTCTCCTCATCCGGATTGCCCGAAGGAATGGTTGAGGGGTTTGGGGAGGATATGTTTTCTTTGTTTTTATTTTGTGGTTTATTTTCGCGAAGTATTTCAGGTTTTTCGCGAAGAACCTCATGTGACACCCCTGAAGCCGGTAACGGACGGGGATCGGGGGATTCCGGACAGGAAGCTTTCTCTTTTTCGGATAAGACGGAAATGTTGTCTTTCATAGCGGAAACCGGTTCTTCCCGGACAGGATATGATGCGGGCACTGTTTCCGGCAAATTTTCCGGCGAACAAAGAAGAAGTTCCCCGGGAATGGCAGGCTTGCGGTGAATAGCTTTGCAGATACCGGTATACAGTTCCTGTATGTATTCACTGGTAAGGATTTGTTTCTCCTGCCAGAGCCTTTTGTCGAACAGCCCCAGGTCTGTACAATAATCGATGATGGCGGTAATGCGGCACTCATCCATGCGGGAATAGTCCGCTATGTCGAACAGGCCGTCGGCATCCATCACCATGTAGCATCCTTCCACACGAAAGATCTCATTCACGATGAAATGAAAAACGCCCCAGCCTTCCATTCCGAATTTGTTCTTTAGCCGCTTGACTTTCGGATCATAAAAATGATCGGTTTCAAATCTGAAATAGGTGAAACCTTTTTTTGCTGTTTTTGGCATAAGCTTATTTATTTAAAGTGGATAATAATCTTATGAATCAACTGACCGCAAGCTCCAGTTCTTCGGAAATGTCGGGAAGCCGGGAAAGCATGCAGCAGGTCTTCAGGTAGTTCTGCTGTATGTCCTCCGAAGTAAGTACCCGATGTCTCCTGTACAGTTCGCCGTTGAACAGACCGATTTGTATGCAACCTTTCACGATCCGGGTAATATCTTCTAAAGAAGCATTCCAGTAAGAGGCGGTTTCCCGGGCGGTCTCCTCACACCAGGGAAGGAAATAGTCTCCTTTATGGAGAGCCTCGTTTACAAGATACCGGTAGATGCTGTATCCTCCGAAACCGTACTTACGCGTGAGCCGTCTGATTTTCATGTCTGAAAATTGAGAAGTGCTCAGCTCATAATAGGGACGTGTAGTGCACTTCCCTTGCTGCGTCTTGGAAAGGGAATGGTTTGTTCCGTTTGTAAAGCTTTGGGTATTCATATATAATAATGTATAATATTGCTGTGTTAAAGGATAGGTACATGAAAATCCGGATTCCGCCATAAACGGCGGAACCTGCTTATCTTGTCGAAAGAATACGGTATTTCTTCCGAATAAACTGCACGTAATTATGCACAGTCTTTTCGCAGACTTTTGGAAAGACCGGATGATGTTCCTTTAAATAGTCATGGACACGACTGCTTGAAATGGAAGGGAAATAGGTGAGAAGGGATATGACTTCCTGCTCATAGGCATGAAGTTTGTGCAGACGTATGTTCCGGCATTCCTGAAAAAGTTCTTCCGAACTCAAATGTTGAAGATGCCTGACGGTATCACGAGAGATGCCAAGACGTTGTGCCGTCCTTGTTATGTTAAGACCTCGCGAACGGAGATCAAGGACATTATTCCATAATGTGTACTTTTTTGTTAAATTTGCCGCATCCATAATCTATTAGATAGACTTCGTAACTGGAACAGTCCAGATTACGAATGTTTGATGCAGCTAAGGTACTGCCCGCAACATTCGTTAGGAAGAAATATATCAGTCTTTTTTGCCACGTCTTTTCCCTAAAACTTTCCTAAAATATTAGAGATAACTTTACACTAACAGATACAAATAGTTTTATCGTTATCTTACAACTTAAAACACTGGCATACAATATATTAACAGAACAAATACAAGAAACATCACGATTAACATAAAAAAAGAGGGCAGAAAATTTGCACAATCCCCATAAATACGTACCTTTGCAGTCGCAAAACAAAATTCGGGGTGTAGCTCAGCCCGGTTAGAGTACGCGTCTGGGGGGCGTGTGGTCGCTGGTTCGAATCCAGTCACCCCGACTGGTGAATATCAAGGAGTTAAGTCATTGGCTTAACTCCTTTTCATTTATGGCGATTACTTTTCTATCACACTTTTAGCTCTTATTCCCATACCCTTGCCAATAAACAATGGGAAGCGAAAATGAGAAATACAAACCGTTTATCAAACATAAATCCATATATCAGTATCTTATTTAGGTAAGAATAGTTACTTTTGCAAAGTAAAAAACTAAATTATGGGAGCAGGAAAGTGGATTGGTGGTATCATCGGTTTTATGGCAGGTGGACCACTCGGCGCATTAGCCGGATATGCATTGGGTTCGCTGATAGACTTCGGCAGTAACCCTGCAAACGATACGACAGCCTACGGCAACGAACATACAAAAGAAGATGTGTTTGCCGGCCAGCGGAATAGTTTTCTTTTCTCAATGTTGGTAATGGCGTCGTATATCATACGGGCGGACGGACGCATTATGCATAGTGAAATGGAGTACGTCCGCAATTTCTTACGGACAAACTTCGGCGTTGCGGCAGTCGGTGAGGGCGAACGGATACTGCTCAACCTCTTTGAGCAGCGTAAACGCATGGACATGCAGAACCCTCTTACATTCAAGAATACAATCCGCGATTGCGGCATGCAGATTGCAGCTAATCTGACATACGAGGAACGTTTGCAACTACTGGGATTTCTTGCCAACATAGCCCGGAGCGACAACAATGTCTGCCGCGAAGAAATTGAAGCGCTGAAAGAAGTGGCAGCCTATATGGGATTGTCCGAAAAAGAAGTGGAATCGATGCTCAACTTAGGTGGCAACTCATTAGACGCAGCCTACAAAGTACTGGAAATAGACCCCACTGCCACTGATGAAGAAGTGCGTGCCACATACCGCAAATTAGTATTGAAGCACCACCCCGACCGGGTAGCCACATTAGGAGAAGACATCAAGCGTGCTGCCGAAGAGAAATTACAAAGCATCAACAATGCCAAAGAAATTATCTATAAAGCAAGAGGAATGAAATAATTATCATAAAAACTCTTCCAAACAATATCCTAATTATAAACCCAAAACTCAATAGAACCACACCTTTATGAAGAAGATATTCGTCTACCTCACATTGGGTTTCACCACCCTTACCAGCTATGCGGCAACTCCTCTTTGGATGCGCGACATACAAATCTCCCCTGACGGTACAGAAATAGCTTTCTGTTACAAAGGAGATATCTACAAAGTTCCGGCAAAAGGCGGTGCCGCCACGCAGCTCACGACACAGGATTTCTATGAGTCCAACCCCATCTGGTCACCCGACGGCAGACAGATAGCATTTGCCAGCGACCGATATGGCAATTTCGACGTATTCGTAATGCCCGCTAACGGTGGAGCCGCCCAGCGTCTGACTACCAACTCCACAGGAGAAACCCCGTCCGCATTTACACCGGACGGTAAATATATCCTTTTCTCGGCAGCCATTCAAGATCCTGTTGAAAGTGCTTTATTTCCTCGTTCTGCCATGACCGAACTCTACAAAGTTCCTGTAACCGGCGGCCGCACCGAACAAGTCTTGGGTACACCCGCCGAAGCAATCTGTTTTGACAAATCGGGTAACCTTTTCTTCTACCAAGACCAAAAAGGATTTGAAGACCAATGGAGGAAACACCACACATCATCCATAACCCGCGACATATGGACGTATGACACCCGTACAGGCAAACACAGTAATCTCACCCGGCACGCCGGTGAAGACCGCAACCCCATTCTTGCGCCGGACGGACAAACGTTGTACTTTCTGAGCGAACGTAATGGCGGTTCATTCAATGTATATGCCTTTCCGCTTGCCCAACCGGAATCCGTAAAGGCAGTAACGGATTTCAAAACCCACCCCGTCCGTTTCCTCTCCATGAGCAATAACGGAACCTTATGTTATGGCTATGACGGCGAAATATATACGCAGCAAGGTGGTTCGGTTCCACAAAAAGTTCAAATTGAAATCACTCGTGATGATCCGTCGCAAGTGGAATATCTGAATTATACCAACGGAGCAACCTCAGCCACCGTTTCACCGGATGGCAAACAGATAGGATTCATCATACGTGGCGAGGTATTCGTTACCTCTGCAGACTATGCCACTACCAAGCAAATCACCCGTACCCCCGCCAACGAAAGCGGCTTGTCTTTTGCTCCGGACAACCGTACTCTGGCTTATGCCAGCGAGCGTAACGGTAACTGGCAGTTGTACCTTGCCAAAATAGCCCGCAAGGAAGATCCCAATTTTCCCAACGCCACTATCATTAAAGAAGAGGTGCTGCTGCCTTCTACCACCGTTGAGCGCGCCTGTCCCCAGTTCTCACCGGACGGCAAGGAACTTGCCTTCATCGAAGACCGCATCCGGCTGATGGTACTCAATCTCGAAACGAAGAAAGTACGCCAAATAACCGACGGCTCCACCTGGTACAGCACAAATGGCGAGTTCAGCTATGCGTGGTCGCCGGACAGCAAATGGTTCACCCTCGAATTTATCGGCAACAAACATGACCCTTACTCCGACATAGGACTTGTCAGCGCACAAGGCAACAGTCCCATCATTAACCTGACCAACAGCGGATACATGAGTGGTTCGCCTCGTTTTGCGCTTGACGGCAATGCAATCCTGTTCAAAACAGAGCGTTACGGTATGCGTGCCCATGCCTCATGGGGATCACAAGACGATGCTATGCTTATTTTCCTCAATCAAGATGCTTACGACAAATATTGCTTGAGTAAAGAAGACTATGAGCTACGCAAGGAATTGGAAGCCGAACAGAAAGAAGCACAAGGTAAGGATACCGGAAAAGACAAGAAAAAGAGTCAGAAAGATACAGGAAAAGATAAAGCCGATGATGATTCTCCTCAAGTGAAAGATATCATTGTGGAACTGAAAAACCTTGAAGACCGCATCGTACGCCTCACCCCTAACTCTTCGGATATGGGAAGCGTCATTATCTCCAAAGATGGTGAAACCCTCTATTACCTTGCCGCCTTTGAAGACGGATACGACCTTTGGAAAATGGACCTTCGCAAGAAAGAAACCCGGTTGCTCCACAAAATGGATGCCGGTTGGGCTTCTATGGAAATGGACAAAAGCGGCAAGAATCTCTTCCTGTTAGGCGGCAAAGCCATGCAAAAAATGGATGTGGCGTCCAATGAATTAAAGCCGGTCAACTATCAGGCACAAGTAAAAATGGATCTGGCAGCAGAGCGTGAATACATGTTCGACCATGTATATAAACAGCAACGGAAACGTTTCTACAACACCAATATGCACAACGTGGATTGGGACTCCATGAGTGCCGCTTACCGTAAATTCCTGCCTCACATCAACAACAATTACGATTTTGCCGAATTACTGAGCGAGTGGCTGGGCGAATTGAACGTATCACATACCGGCGGCCGCTACTACCCGACGGGACAAAGCGAACCGACAGCCAGTCTGGGACTGCTTTTTGACTGGAACTACCGGGGCAAAGGCATGCGCATCGCCGAGGTTCTCGAAAAAGGCCCGTTCGATAATGCCAATACAAAAGCGGCAACAGGCATTGTCATCGAAAAGATTGACGGTACAGAAATTACTCCAGAAATGGATTACTACACATTGTTGAACGACAAGGCCAAGAAGAAAACCCTCGTTTCACTGTACAATCCGCAGACCAAAGAACGTTGGGAAGAAGTTGTAATCCCGATAAGCAACAGCATGCTCAGCACCCTGCTCTATGCCCGCTGGGTGAAACAGCGTGCGGCCGATGTAGATAAATGGTCCAACGGCCGTCTCGGATATGTCCACATAGAGTCAATGGGCGACGATAGTTTCCGTTCCGTCTATTCGGACATATTGGGCAAATACAACAATCGCGAGGGAATTATCATCGACACCCGCTTCAACGGAGGTGGCCGCCTGCACGAAGATATTGAGATTTTATTCAGCGGCAAGAAATACTTTACACAAGTAATCCGCGGTCGCGAGGCTTGCGATATGCCCAGCCGCCGCTGGAACAAGCCATCTATCATGCTGACATGCGAAGCCAACTATTCCAATGCACATGGCACACCATGGGTATATCGCCACCGGAATATCGGCAAGCTGGTAGGCATGCCGGTTCCGGGCACGATGACCAGCGTATCATGGGAACGTCTGCAAGATCCCTCCCTCGTTTTCGGTATCCCTGTTGTAGGCTACCGTTTGCCAGACAACAGCTATTTGGAAAACAGCCAGTTAGAGCCAGACATCAAAGTTGCCAATTCACCCGAAACGATTGTAAAAGGTGAAGACACCCAACTAAAGGTTGCAGTGGAGGAACTGCTGAAAGAGCTGGAATCTGTTTTGTGAGAGCAAAGCCTTCCCCCTACGCAGAACAAAAAATCATCTCACGAGAGGAAATAAAGAATCTCGTGAGATGAAATAATTCGTTCCGCAAATTCGTTCCATGAAAAGGAGAAAAGTATTCCTGCTAATCGTCCATATCATTCAGATGTATCTCTAACGCTTTCACCGAGATATAAATCTCATACACCGAAATAGCAAGCGAAATGATCAGCAATATCAGTGCAAAGCCGAAAATATAGACCGATGCAAGATAAAGCTGAATATAGATGAAGAACATGCTGACTACACACAGCAACAAGCTTGCTATGCCCGTCACCTGCATGGCACGCGTCAAATACAGCCGTTTACGCAAGTTGGCGATCTGTGCGGCGGTCACAGACGAATGGCTTTTCTGGTGCTGTTCCTTTAAAGCACGCACAAGGCCTGCATACGACAGGAAGCGATTGGTATACGCCAACATAATCAAAGATATTGCCGAAAACAGCAAAGCGGGGGTAGTCAAATCTATTTCCATAAGGCTAATTCCTTTAAATCTTTAGTAACTGCAAAGATAAATAATACTTTCTCTATCTAACTTTTTTCCATTACCTTTGTTCCCTCAAAAAGACTAATTCATCAAGCTTATGTTTACCGACCTTCTTAATTCCTCCTATTTCGCCCTTTTCCTTATCGTGGCATTGGGCTTCATGCTGGGAAGAATCAAAATCAAAGGACTATCCCTCGATGTTTCCGCAGTAATCTTCATCGCCCTGCTTTTCGGGCATTTCGGTGTAATCATCCCTAAGGAGCTGGGCAACTTCGGACTCGTATTATTCATATTCACCATCGGCATACAAGCAGGTCCCGGTTTCTTCGACTCTTTCCGGAGCAAAGGGAAAACACTCATAATCATTACCCTGCTGATAATCTGTTCCGCCTCTTTGACGGCAATAGGGCTGAAATATGCTTTCGACATTGATACGCCGAGCGTGGTAGGGCTGATAGCCGGCGCTCTCACCAGTACGCCGGGACTCGCTGTTGCCATCGACAGCACCCATTCACCGCTGGCATCCATAGCCTACGGCATCGCTTACCCATTCGGAGTGATCGGCGTCATCTTGTTTGTAAAGCTGTTGCCCCGCATCATGCACATCGACCTTGAACAGGAAGCCCGCCGTCTGGAAAAAGAACGCCGCGGGCAGTACCCCGAACTGACTACCTGTATCTATCGTGTCACCAACCCCGTCGTCTTCGGCCGCACTTTAATGCAAATCAATGCCCGGGCCATGACGGGTGCAGTAATCTCCCGCCACAAACACGAAGGGCAAATCTCCATCCCAACTGCACATACCGTACTCCACGAAAACGACTACATACAGGCTGTCGGCAGTGACGAAGCCCTGACCCAGCTTGCCACCCTGGTTGGCGAACGCGAAGAAGGTGAACTTCCACTGAGCCATACTCAAGAGATAGAATCTCTGCTCCTAACCAAGAAAGATATGATAAACAAGCAGTTGGGCGATCTGAACCTGATGAAGAACTTCGGCTGTACCGTAACCCGCATCCGCCGAAGCGGCATCGACCTTTCGCCCTCACCCGACCTCGCACTGAAATTCGGAGACAAGTTAATGGTGGTCGGTGAGAAAGAAGGTCTGAAAGGCCTTGCACGCCTGTTGGGCAACAATGCCAAGAAGCTATCCGATACAGATTTCTTCCCGATTGCAATGGGCATTGTGCTTGGGGTATTGTTCGGCAAACTGAATATATCTTTCCCCGGCGGTTTGTCGTTCTCGCCGGGCCTAACGGGAGGCATACTGATAGTCGCCTTGTTTCTCAGCGCCGTCGGCAAGACAGGGCCTGTCATCTGGTCTATGTCAGGGCCCGCCAACCAACTGCTGCGGCAACTGGGACTCCTGCTTTTCCTTGCCGAAGTGGGTACATCCGCCGGAAAGAATCTGGTAGCCACTTTTCAGGAAAGCGGTTGGCTCTTGTTTGGAGTAGGCGCAGCCATTACATTGCTCCCCATGTTGATAGCAGTGGTCGTGGGCAGGTTGGTCTTCAAAATCAGTATTCTCGACTTGCTGGGAACCATTACCGGTGGCATGACGAGTACTCCCGGCTTGGCAGCCGCAGACTCCATGACAGACAGCAATATTCCAAGCGTGGCCTATGCAACGGTCTACCCCATTGCAATGGTCTTCCTCATACTGTCCATTCAAATTATTGCAACGGTGATTTAGGACGATGAAAGCGTTGGACAAAGAAACAGCCATCGCCCGGATGAACACATTCGGACGTAAAGACATTCCTTTTTTGTTTATCATTGACTATACGCAAGAACATTCCTACGTTGAAGCTCTTGACAAGATAGACGCCTCCGCCTGCCTTTACCAATTCAGAGGAACGGGCAATGCCCCCATTGCAGACACCCGATATGCCGGGCCGACGGACTGGGAATTCACTCCCCCGTCACCTGCCGCTTACCGCCATTCTTTCGACATCGTAAAGCAGAACTTGCTGGCCGGCAACAGCTACCTGACCAATCTGACATGCAAAGTGCCTCTCTGTACCAACCTTGCGCTAAAGGACATTTTCCTATATTCCCATGCCCTGTACAAACTATGGCTGAAAGACAGCTTCGTCTGCTTCTCACCCGAAATATTCGTCCGCATGGAAGAAGGGAAAATCAAGTCCTTCCCCATGAAAGGGACAATTGACGCCACACTGCCGCATGCCGAAGCAATACTGCTGGACGATGCCAAAGAAGCCGCCGAACACGCTACGATCGTCGACCTGATACGCAACGACCTCAGCATGGTTTCCGAACATGTCACCGTTACGTCCTATCGCTACATAGACCGTCTGCAAACCAACAAAGGGCCTATTCTGCAAACAAGTTCCGAAATCTGCGGTAACCTTCCCCATGATTATACAAAGCGGCTCGGCGACATCCTTTTCAAGCTATTGCCGGCCGGCTCCATAACCGGCGCTCCCAAACCGCGCACCATGCAAATCATTGCCGAAGCGGAAGGCTACGAACGAGGTTTCTACACCGGGGTCATGGGCTGCTATGCCGGCGGACGGCTGGACAGCGCCGTTATGATACGCTTCATCGAACAGGAGAACGGTCAACTCTATTTCAAAGCCGGCGGCGGTATCACCGCCCAAAGCCGTTGGGAAAGCGAATACAATGAAGTAAAACAGAAAATATATGTGCCAATTTATTGAAACAATACGCATAGACAGCGGTGAAGCCCGTAATCTGACCTACCACGAACAAAGGCTGAATGACACCCGCAACCACTTCTGGCCCGGCAGCCATGCGCTGCAACTGGCGGACTTCCTGCCCCCCGTTCCCGAAAGCGGCAGACACAAGTTACGTATCGTCTACGGTCAAGACGGCATCGAAGATGTGACCTGCACGCCCTATCTCCTCCGCCCCGTCCGTTCACTGGCATTGATACAGGCAGACGACATCAGCTACACCTACAAAAGCACCGACCGCCAAGTCCTCGACCAATTGTTTGCACAGCGCGGCTCTTGCGACGACATACTGATTGTCCGCCGGCATCTGCTCACCGACACCAGCATTGCCAACATCGCCCTTTTTGACGGCAAACACTGGCACACTCCCCAATCCCCCCTGCTGAAAGGGACTAAACGTGCAGAACTGTTAGACAAAGGAATCCTCTCTGAAAGGAAAATACACGTAGAAGACATCCCGTCCTACTCCACCGTCCGTCTCTTCAATGCGATGATAGATTGGGGTGAACTGGAGCTTCCTGCCGTTTGCCTTCATTCAGCATTCCGGACACCCCATTCCCCGTTGCTGAAATAGGTTGCCGGGGGAAATGTAGGACGAACAACTTCCATTTCCCAAAGATTTGTTTTACTTTTGCACCGGAATATGAAATTCCTTACCACCATAATTTAACGAATACAACTATGCGTTACACCGTTTCCGCTCCCGATGCCCCGCTGCATGCCGGTATCCAACTCCCGGCATCCAAAAGTATCAGTAACCGCGCACTTATCCTGCACGCTCTTGCCCATGGCAAACAAACGCTCCACAACCTGAGCGATTGCGACGACACCCGCGTCATGGTACGTGCACTGCAAGGCAATCCGGAGCATATAGACATTATGGCAGCCGGGACAGCCATGCGCTTCCTCACCGCCTATCTTAGTGTAACCCCCGGCGCTCGTGTCATCACCGGCACGCAACGTATGCAGCAACGCCCCATCCGCATTTTGGTAGATGCCCTGCGCCAACTCGGCGCAGACATCAAATACACAGCCAATGAAGGTTTCCCGCCTCTGCACATCACAGGCTCGGAATTGCAAGGCAATGAAATATCCCTCGCCGGAAACGTCAGTTCACAATATATCTCCGCCCTGCTGATGATAGGAGCAGTCCTTCCCAAAGGCCTGCACCTGCATCTTACAGGCAACATCATTTCACGCCCCTATATCAACCTCACCCTCCAACTGATACACGACTTTGGAGGAGATGCCCAATGGAGCTCCGAAAACACCATTACTGTCCATCCGGGCGGCTACCAAGATGTTCCTTTTACCGTAGAGAGTGATTGGAGCGCCGCATCTTACTGGTACCAGATACTGGCGCTGAGGGGAAATGAAAAACGAAGAATGAAGAATGAGGAATCTCTGAAGAGTTATAAAGAGGAAACGATAGAGCTGTCCGGGCTGTTCCCACACAGTTATCAGGGTGACAGCCGCGGTGCGGAGATTTTCTCCCGGCTCGGTGTGCATACCGAATATACGGAGAGAGGCGTACGGCTGACTCTCACAGGCACCCCCGTTACCCGTCTCGAAGAAGATATGGTAGACATTCCCGACCTTGCACAAACCTTTGTCGTGACCTGCTGCCTGATGAATATCCCTTTCCGTTTCACCGGTTTGCAAAGTCTCAAAATAAAGGAGACCGACCGTATCACCGCCCTCATCACCGAATTGCACAAATTAGGCTATGCGGTGCGTTCCGAACAGGACAGCATCCTGCTATGGAATGGAGAACGCTGTCCGGCAGAGAGCGCTCCCCTTATCGCTACCTACGAAGACCACCGCATGGCAATGGCGTTTGCTCCTGCCTGCATCACATTGCCGCAGCTAATGATTGATGAACCTCAGGTGGTATCCAAATCCTATCCGGGCTATTGGGAAGATTTAAAGAAAGCGGGCTTTACTGTCTGTCATTAGTATCGTCCAAAACGCCTCTTTATTTCTCTCATTAAGATATGGCCAAAGGACACCGCGCCAAAGAATCTCCTTTCTGCATGACGGCAGATACGAAAACAATATGTATCTTTGTCCGTTCTATTTTATAAGGACAGTTTTTTCAAGGAAAGAGAACATATGTGGATACTGATTATTAGCCTGATTGCCCTTGCCGTCGTAGCCGCCATAGCGGGAATAGTACGCAACCGTAAACTTCAAAAGAAGATTGATAATGGCGAACTGGACGCCATGCCCGAAGTGCAGGAAGTAGACATTGAATGTTGCGGCCAGCACGAAGTATGCGAGAAAGAAAGCCTGCTCGCCGCTGTCAGCAAGAAAATAGAATATTATGACGACGAGGAACTTGACAAGTACATCGGAACCGCTGCCGACCAGTACACTCCCGAACAAGAAGAAGAATTCCGCGATGTCTTCTACACCATGCAGTCCGAAGATGTAGCGGGCTGGGTACGCAGCCTACAACTGCGCGGCATCGCACTGCCGGACAACATAAAGGATGAAGTATTCCTGATAGTAGGAGAAAGACGGGAAAATCACTAAACACATGGAACTTTTACAATATACTTTCTTTCAACATGCCCTGATCGGCAGCCTGCTGGCAAGCATTGTCTGTGGAATTATCGGTACATACATCGTTACCCGGCGTTTGGTATTTATCAGCGGCGGGCTGACACATGCTTCTTTTGGCGGCATAGGAATGGGATTGTATATGGGAATCTCACCGATTCTTTCAGCCGCTGTCTTTTCGGTATTGTCGGCCTTCGGCGTAGAGTGGCTCAGCAGGCGGAAGGACATGCGCGAGGACTCTGCCATTGCAGTCTTCTGGACGTTGGGCATGGCATTGGGCATCATTTTCACTTTCCTATCTCCAGGATTCGCTCCCGACCTTTCCGCTTATCTGTTTGGAAACATCCTGACTATTACATTGAGCGACATCGCCTTGCTGGGCGGACTGGCAATACTGCTTATCTTATTTTTCTCGCTTTTTTTGCACCCGATAATATACGTAGCGTTCGACCGCGAGTTTGCCCGTTCGCAAGGAATTCCGACACAGGCTTTTGAGTACATACTGATGATGTTCATTGCACTGACGATTGTAGCCTGCTTACGAATGGTGGGCATCGTGCTGGTAATCTCATTACTGACGATTCCGCAAATGACCGCCAATCTCTTCTCACACAGGTTCCACCGCATCATTTGGCTGTCCATTGGCATAGGCTACCTTAGCTGTCTGGGCGGGTTGCTCATTTCCTATTATCTCAATGTCCCTTCGGGAGCAGCTATAATCTTCTTCTCCATTATCATTTATGCAATCTGCAAAGGAGGAAAAAGTGTTTGGAGCAGCAAAATAAAGATGCTGCCCTTCTTTTGATTTGTGTCTGATAACTTTGCCTTTCCTGTAAGATTGCCCCAATATCATTCTTTTGGAAAAGATACTCGGGGAGCGGCGGATGACAAATCTGCCGGGACGGGAATAACTATCATCAATGTACTGTCCTTACTCTTTCAGCAAAACTCCGACCGCCTCAATAAAATCCGTCGCTTTAGGCAGCAATTCATCTATTTCTTCTTCACTTGAATAAGCGAAATCATCATAATCGCTGCTATGCCGACGTTCGAAAAGGAGAGAGAAACATCGTCCTAACTCGCGCGACAAACGACCGGTAGCTACAAAATGCAATCCTAACATCTGCTTGACACCTGCATGGGTGCCCGGATTTAACTCATGCTTGATGAGCAGAGCGACTGCGGCATAATAGCAGGCATAATAAAGACGGTTGACCGCCGTATTATAATATCCCTGTTGCTTCAGATAAGGTATTTCTTTCAGTGTTTCTTCTGCACGCTGAAAACGGTAAGCAGCCAATGCCTCAATATTTTCACGATCCAACCGCTCTTTCATAGCACAATCCCTTCCTTCATTACATTGAAAATAAAAGGGGTCTGGAAAGGACGGTTCTCCCAAATCTTCTTCAGTAGGACACGTGCGTTTATCTGCACGCCGGTTTCTATTTCGATGTCGTAAAGCGGAGCAATAATGCGATCCTCTTCCTTAACGGTCAATTCATTTCCATCAACCAATATCAACAAATCAATATCGCTGTCGGGACGGGCTTCCCCACGTGCTTCACTTCCATACAGAATGGCTTGTGCGTCCGGAACTACCTGAGCCAAAGCCTTGCGTATCTGTTCTACAATTTGCGGACGTTTCATATTCTTTGCTTTTTTATTTGCGAACAAAGTTAAGCAAAAGAACCGGAAAGTCAAGAAATAGAGTTACTTATTCCCGTATTATTTTCCAGTACGTCAAAGAACGTTTTTATTTATTTTCAATCGGATTTGCAATCCTTATACTCGAAAGCGGCGGATGACACATCCGCCGGGACGGGAAAAAAGGGGGGGATGAAGGAGGATTTATCTGAGGTACTTCCGGTTTACATCTTCCAGCACTTGCATCTGCCCGATGGCTATCCGGTTGAGCCGCACGAGGCGTTCGTGCTGCAGGGTGACTTCATATTCTTTCACGCTGATTTTGAAACTGTTCAATCCTGCCTGGTTTCTAATTGTGGCGAATTCGCCATAATTAAAATCCGGATTATATAAACGCTCCCAAATATATTTTTCTAACGCAGTCATAGGACTTTCTTTTTACATTGAAATGTGCTTTTCTTCTACCTCTGCCAGAATGGTTTGTACTTTCTTCTTTATCCAATTGGCTATTTCTTCATTTTTAATACGTAAATAGTTGGATGGTAAGTTCCAATTGTCATAACCAGTCGGGAGCCATTCAGAACCAAATGCCCAATAGGCATTGGAGTTTAAATTTAGACAGTCCAATTTCTTTTGTAAAGGTTCCTCTTCCCCGGAATCAATGCCTATATACAAATTTTGCCAATTAGTTCTGTCGGATGTCACTGAAATCCTATGTCGTTTCCATGACGACGGTTTAAATCGAATACATCCATCATGTTCTGTATCAAAATTATAATTGTTCTCCTCAGCAAACAGCTTTAGTGGACGGATAATATATTGCTCACGTAAAAGAGTACTGATTTCCGCGCCGGCTTCCATTAATGCAGAAGTAGCTTCCAAGTAATCTACCGCCAATTTTGCAATGTCCTTCTTGTCTTCTGTTTCCATATCTTGATTTGTCAATTGTTTGATAAGATAAATATATTGTTTGATAGTTTCACGCACAAGTGGTTTGTCGTAAGCCAATTGGGCACATTTATACAGCCAATTCCGTATATCCTGATTATACGACACACGAACATATTTTAAAGGTTGATTGCCCGTAGAAATTTCACTTGCCTCATGACCATCCAAAGTCAAATACACCAAATAGTAATTATCCGAATATCGAAAATGTTTTTTACCATAATTGTCATATCTCAAAAGCTGACGCTTTTGATCAACTGCGTAAATCTTGTTTTCTATAATGATCGCATGGTTTCCGTCTTCAATAATGATGTCTAACCTTCCTCCCTCATCTTCTGTATTCGGACCAATATAACGCTCTACAATTTCCGGACTAACCTTGTTTGATTGAATATAATTCGACCGTTCCTCTATAACCAATTGTAGAAACTGACCAAGGAAAGCATCTCCCATGCCATGATTTCCATTCGGATTAAGTAATTCTGCCAGAAAAGAAGAATGTAAGCGTACTTCTTCAGACCATAGCCCAAGAATGTTGAATACATTGAAGTATTCACCACGTTTTCGCTTCTCTTCATCTACCTGCTTCACCTTAGCATATATAGAGTTGATTTTGGAAAGTAATGTTTTGATATTTTCTATATTGTTCATATTAATATCTTAATATATCTGCTGTAAAATTAGTGATTATTCTCCCGCTTCTATCATATTATCAGGTAAAATTAAGTCTACATTCTCTATAAAATGCGGTGTCAATGCGAAGTTCTTCACCAAGACAGTTATCTGTTATTTACTTCTCTGATTTATTGATTTTATTAAGATAAGATATGTTCCGAACAGGATTCTCAATGGTTATCTTTGATTTCTGATAGATTTTCCAGAGATAATTCCTATCTTTGTACACAAATACAAGATAATGGAAATCAAGATTCAGTCATTAGACCAGATTCACGAAGCCGCCCGCCGGTTCATCGAAGCAATGGGCGACAATACCGTATTTGCTCTTTACGGCAAAATGGGAGCAGGCAAGACAACCTTTATCAAAGCCGTTTGCGAGGAACTTGGCGTATCCGATGTCATCACCTCCCCCACCTTCGCTATTGTAAACGAATATCGTTCCGACATTGCCGGAGAACTGATTTACCACTTCGACTTCTACCGCATTAAAAAGCTGGAAGAAGTGTACGATATGGGATATGAAGACTATCTGTACAGCGGCGCACTCTGCTTTATCGAATGGCCGGAACTGATAGAGGAGCTTCTGCCGGGAAATACCGTAAAGGTTACCATTGAGGAAATAGAAAACGGTGAACGGAAAGTGACATTAGAGCAGTTGGATTAATACAAAATACGGATCATCATTCACCAACCAACTCATATATGAGCCAATATATCATTCAAGGCATCTTCGTCGTAGCAGGAATCATCGCCTTGCTGGCAGCCATTCTGGACTGGGACTGGTTCTTCACAGCCCAAAACACACAGTTTGTCGTGCGAAATGTAGGACGCAGACAGGCACGCTGGTTTTATGGCATATTAGGAATGATACTCATCGGCATGTCCGTATTCTTTTTCCTGAATACACCGCCAACATGACGGCAGAAATAAACAGAAAGTTGGTCGTCACTCGTCACTTTTCATCGCTATCCCTTTGTACAAAGGCGATGCAGGAGTGATGATAAGGGTGAGAAGAAGTGACGAGAAGTTGTTGGTCGTCACTGTTTTTTTCGTATTTTCAGCCTTTATCCCTAATTAATTTCCTCATAATATGATGTTTAATCAGTGATTACTCGTTTTTCATATTTTTGCTGAATTTTACTCACTTCAGGGAGTAAAAGCTACTTAATTCATGATTTCCTAATCAAAATGCACAAGAGGGAATATACTTCATGAAAGTGAGACGATTGCCAACGGAGTCTCGTGTTGCCGGTGTAACAAACTGACTACTGAAGCAGAATGCCACTTGTCAAACTGTCTACCCAGACAGGAACTGATAATGAAACCGTCTACTGAGGTAGTTTATAAAGGGGAAAAAACGTCTGGTTAAATTAAGAAAAGTCAGTTTCCTATGTCGGTATTTAAAGTACCAATAGTTGGTACTCTTAATACCAACCGTTGAAACTCTTAGTACCAACCGTTGGTACTTCCAATACCAATGATTGGTACTCGGAATTCCAACCATTGGTATTATTAAATGCCAATAGGCGAAAAGAAATGAAACAATAGGACTTTTCTTGCTTTCAACGAAAGAAAAATAAACTAACAGTAAGATAATACTTTTTACCGAAATAAACAAAAGAAGGTGTGTCAAAATGGCACACCTTCTTTTGCTATTGTTTATTTCCAAAACTTGTTACTCCTCACCCAGAGACTCGGTATACTCCATTTCTCCCTGTACGATGAAAAGAATTTCATCCGGATCATAATCGCCCATTTCATCTTTATGAGCTTCTTTAATGATGTAATCTACGATTTTTCCCAGATCGACTTCGATATATCCGTCACCATCGGGCTGCACATCAAGGATGCCGCTCTCTGAATAATACTCGTCAATCAAATCGAGAAAATAATAGAACTCGTCGTCAGAGAACTTCTCTTTCAACTCCTGCGGCAAATAGTTTTTGATGTACTCAATGGTCTTTTCATCATCGAGATCATTCTTCAAAAAATCGTCTTCCAGTCCCATAACTTTATATTTTAAAAAGGATTAATAGATTTAGAGCCTATGTTCAAACAGCGCCTTACAGCAGCGCCTCAATCTTCGCCGCATAAGTCGGTTTGGGAGCAGAGCCCACTTGCTTGTCCACCAGTTCTCCGTTCTTAAAGAAGAGTACGGTGGGAATGTTGCGGATACCGTACTCGGCAGCCACATCGCCATTCTCATCAACATCGCACTTGCCGATAAGAACTTTACCTTCATATTCACCTGCCAACTCTTCGATAATAGGGCCTACCATTTTGCAAGGTCCGCACCAAGGCGCCCAAAAGTCAATTACCACAGGTTTACCCTCTGCCAGAATTTCCTTGAAATTGTTGTCTGTAATTTCCAATGCCATTTTTTCTAAATATTAAGTTTAAATATTAATTCAATAATACAAAAAGCATTACCTGCCTGTTTTCATCAGGCAAGCAAAGATAATTAATTTATCCGAAATTCAAGCTCCGGACGCTCTTTTAAATAAGAGATAAGTTCACGACCTACGGACAGCTTCACAGGACGGGACACCAGGTCGACCGTCATCCTGCTATCAGGATCGGTTACCCTGAAATAAAGTTCCGTAGTTCCGGGGCGGGCTTTCGTCAGCTCCGACAGCTCCGTTATCAATGCCTTATTCAGCACACTGAGCGGAATGAGTATCGTTATCTTTTCTATCAGTTTCTCCTTTACGTCGGGAAGCAGCTCCATAGAGGTTATCTTCAGTTCCAGCTCATCCTGCCTCCACTGTTTGGGCTGGCAGCGTGCTTTGATATAGAGGAAAGTACGTTCGCCCAGATAGCCCTGATAGGTCACCCAGTCATTACCAAAGAAAGGCAGTTCCGCCGAACCGGAATAGTCTTCTATCTTGGCAATGCCGTAAGGATTGCCGTTCTTACTGATTCCTCTGCGAACGGAGGTAACGATGCCGCCCATGGTGATTTCACGCCCCACAAGGGCAGCCTTATCTTCCAGCTCTGCCATGTGTGTGTTGCATACATGCTCCAACACAACGGAATATTCGTCCAGCGGATGGGCGGAAAGATAAATACCCACCAAATCACGTTCCCTGTTCAGACGGTCGAGGTCACTCCAACGTTCTGCCGGAAGAATCTCAGGAGTAGCGATGTCCACCACATTCTCACCGCCGAACAAAGAGTTGACCGCTGCCGCTTTGTCTGCCTGATAACGGTTTCCATAACGCACCAGTGTCTCGATAAACACTTCATTCTTGGCATTTACGGCGAAATACTGTTCACGCTTCAATTCGGGAAAACTGTCAAAACCTCCTGCCAGGGCAAGGCATTCCAAGTTCTTTTTGTTACAAGAGTTCAGATTGACACGCTGCACAAAATCAAAGATGCCCGTATACGGACCGTTCTTTTCGCGCTCCTCCATGATGCTGTGTACAGCTCCTTCACCCACTCCCTTTACCGCTCCCAGTCCGAAACGGATATTGCCTTCGGGGTTGACGGTGAACTTCAGGTTCGACTCGTTCACATCCGGGCCAAGCACTTTGATGCCCATGGACTTACACTCGTCCATGAGTTTGGTGATAGTCGTTATGTCGGACAAACTCCGGCTCATTACGGCAGCCATGTACTCTGCCGGATAGTTGGCTTTCAAGAAAGCAGTCTGATAGGCCACCCAGGAATAGCAAGTGGCATGCGACTTATTGAAGGCATAGGATGCAAACTTCTCCCAGTCCGCCCAAATCTTTTCGAGCACCTTCGGATCATGCCCGTTCTTCTGTCCGCCCGCAATAAATTTCGGCTTCATGTGATCCAGCTTGTCACGCAGCTTCTTACCCATTGCCTTACGCAAGGCATCGGACTCACCGCGGGTGAAGTCCGCCAGCAAACGGGACAGAAGCATGACCTGCTCCTGATAGACGGTGATGCCGTACGTATCTTTCAGGTATTTCTCCATTATGGGAATATCATACTCGATAGGCTTGCGCCCCCACTTACGGTCGATGAAGTCAGGGATATAGTCCATAGGGCCCGGACGATAGAGGGCGTTCATGGCTATCAGGTCCTCGAAAGTACTCGGCTGCAACTCACGCAGGTATTTCTGCATGCCTGCGGACTCGAACTGGAACGTACCGATAGTCCGCCCGTCGCAGTATAATTTATAGGTAGCAGGGTCTTTAATGGAAATCTTGTCGATGTCCAACTTCACCCCCCGGTGTAAACGTACGTTTTCAACGGCCTCTTTGATAATCGAAAGGGTCTTAAGACCCAGGAAGTCCATCTTAATAAGGCCCGTATCTTCAATGACCGAACCTTCATACTGGGTTACAAGCATTTTTTCGCCTGTCTCCTTGTCATCCGCCGTACTTACGGGAACCCAATCGGTGATGTCATCACGACAGATAATCGTACCGCAGGCGTGCACACCCGTACCGCGCACATTGCCTTCCAACATCTTGGCGTACTTCAATGTATCGCGCACCAACGGATCGGGCGACGCTTCCGCCGCCTGCAACTCAGGCACATAAGCTATGGCGTTGGGCAGGTTCAGCTTCTTATCGGGGATTTTATCGGGAACCAGTTTTGCCAGACGGTCGGACTCCGACAAAGGCAACTTCTGCACGCGGGCAACATCTTTAATGGCCAGCTTGGTTGCCATAGTGCCGTAGGTAATGATATGCGCCACCTTCTCTTGCCCATACTTTTCAGTCACCCAACGTAACACCTCACCACGCCCGTCATCATCGAAATCCACATCTATATCAGGCAGAGAGATACGGTCGGGATTAAGGAAACGCTCAAACAGCAAGTCATATTGAATGGGGTCTATCTTGGTGATGCCCAAGCAGTAGGCCACTGCCGAACCGGCAGCAGAACCACGTCCCGGTCCCACCGAAACGCCCAACTGCGTACGGGCAGCATTGATGAAGTCCTGCACAATCAAGAAGTAACCCGGAAAACCCATTGTCTTCATGATGTACAACTCAAAGACCAGACGCTCTTTCACTTCATCCGACAGCGGATCGCCGTACAGCCGTTTAGCCCCGTCGAACGCCAACTTGGCAAGATAGTCGGCCTCCAGTTTGATACGGTAAAGCTTGTCGTACCCTCCCAGACGCTTAATCTTAGCTTTGGCGGCATCTTCATCCAAAACAACATTTCCGTTCTCATCCTGCGTAAACTCATCAAACAAGTCTTTCTCCGTATATCTCTTCCGATACTCTTCTTCCGTTCCAAAATCCTCGGGAATAGCGAAAGTAGGCATGATAGGCGCGTGGTCAATAGAATAATATTCCACTTTGTCCAGAATCTCCAACGTATTGGAAAGCGCTTCGGGAACATCCGCAAAGAGTTCGTTCATCTCAGCCTTGGTTTTCATCCATTCCTGCTTGGTATAGAGCATACGGCTCGGATCGTCCAAATCCTTGCCCGTACTCAGACAGATAAGACGGTCGTGCGCCTCGGCATTCTCTTCGTCCACAAAATGGACGTCATTGGAACAAATCACCTTTATGCCATACTTCTTGGCATATTCCAGCAGTTTGGCATTGGCCTTCTGCTGCAAAGGATAAGCCTCGTGGTTGGCGCGGGGGACGGTTGCCTTGTGGCGCTGCAACTCCAGATAGAAATCATCTCCAAAAAGATTCTTATACCAGCGGACAGCCTCTTCGGCCTCATCCAATTGGTCGTTGATAATCTTTTTAGGGATCTCGCCGCCGATACAGGCAGAGCAGACGATCAGTCCTTCGTGGTACTTCTCCAGTTCATTGCGGTCGGTACGCGGACGCATATAGTAGCCCATAGTCCATGCGCGGGACACCAGCTTTATAAGGTTGTGATACCCCTTTTCGTTCTTAGCCAGCACAATCAGGTGATAACCGCTTTGATCGGGTTTGCCTTCTTTCTTGTCCATCGTGCGGCGCGCCACATACATCTCGCAGCCGATAATGGGCTTGAACAGCTTATTCTCGGCCTCCGCTATTTTCTCCTTGCAAGCCGCTATCTCCGCTTCCTTATCTTCACATGCTATCTCACCGCTCTCTATGCCTGCAATACGCTTCTTCAGGTCTTTTATTTCCCCTTTCGGACCACCGTTCTTTTTGTTAACATAGTTGGTGAACTCTTTGATGCCAAACATGTTGCCATGGTCGGTTACGGCAATCCCCTTCATTCCATCCTTCATCGCTTTGTCCACCAAGCGGCTCACGCTGGCCTGACCATCGAGAAGAGAATATTGGGTATGGACGTGTAAATGAACAAAATCCTGCATAAATATATCCTTTCTATAAGTGA
>UMID01040407.1_pt1 | contig 88816 bp, 88 predicted proteins | sample 1965691 | NCBI WGS metagenome assembly UMID01 (sample SAMEA4836115, study PRJEB28245) | human gut metagenome | biome: gut microbiome; material: fecal sample | place: Denmark | collected 2008 | reverse complement strand
TAAGATAGAACGTTTATCTCTTTTACGCAAGTTTTAGGAATGTATTTCGCAATTACCTATTTCATCTTTTTTACGTTCAAGCGCATCACGATATAACTCCATACCAAGGCGAATATGGTAACGACAGTATATACCAGCCATTTCCTTATCGTTTGATTTAATCGCCTGGAGCATCTTGTAATGGTAGGTGACGCCGTTTTGATAGTTTTGTCGGCGGGAGCCCTTTGAGAGAAGCTTTTGGTGGTCAAGCATATTTTCGTTTAAATAATTCATTATTTTGATAATGAACTTGTTTTTACTGCCCAGAGCAATGAGGTGGTGGAATTGGTTGGAATAGTAATCCTTCTTCTCATCATCATGGTACTTTAACATGTTATAATAACTGTCTTCGAGCGCTTGAATTTCCTCTGGGGTGGCCCGCTCAGTGAAAAGCTCTGTACAGTAAGGCTCTATAATAATGCGAAATTCCATTAATTCTAGAACATCTTCAATATTCAGCGCAAAGTATTTGGTCCCTTCCAGTGAAGCGTTGTCCAAAATTTCTACATAGGTGCCGGAACCTCGTACTTTTCTTAGAACAGAAATAGCGGTTAGATTGGCGATGGCATCTCTTACTGCAATACGACTAACTCCAAGATATGAACAGAATTCATTCTCGGACCAGATTTTATCCCCAGACTTCCATTCACCAGACAATATGTTCTGAGTGATGAAATCACTTACCTTTTGACTAGCGTTGTGGTTGTATGACATTCATTACCTCCTGGAAAAATGATAGCTGCACGGCTGTTGGTGCATATATTACTTTTATTATAAAACAAAATGGAAAATGAAGCAATGTAATCCTAAAGACAAATTAATATTATAAGTTTTTCTTTGCATTGTGCACAATGAATTATAAATTAAAATAAAATTATATATTTTGTACAAAATAACGGAATAATGTTGCTTAATTATTGACTTGAATAGAAATATGTAGTATTATTTTGTTGTATTTAATGAGGTGGAAAACGGTACTATAATAATAAGGAGGATTATGATGAAAAAAAGTCAGATGATGTCAGTATTATGTGCAGCTTCTATGGTAGTTAGTTTGTTGACAGGCTGCGGAGGGGAAAATAAGCCGGCAAATTCCGAGAAAACTGAGATTGCCATTGAAGAGACAAAAAGGGATAGTGCAGAGGATGCAAAGGACGATGGTCAGTTTTATAAGTTAAATTTCGGTCACACATTAACCGAAAATGACCCATTCCACCAAGCATATCTGAAATGGGCTGAGGCAGTAAGCAAGAAAACAGGAGGAAAACTCCAGATAGAGGTTTATCCAAGTTCCCAACTGGGGGTTGAGGAGGATATTCTGGAGCAGATGAAACAGGGGACCAATGTGGGCTGGCAGACAGATGCAGCGAGACTTGGAAACTATGTAAATGAGTTCAGCGTGTTGCTTGCCCCCTATTTCTTAGAGAATATGGATGAGGTTAAGGAACTGATGGATTCTCCGACAATTGCAGAATGGGAGAAGAAGCTGGAGGATGAGCATAATATAAAGGTTATCTCTTTTGGGTTTGTTCAAGGTTACAGAAATATATATGCAAATAAAAAAGCCACTAATCCTGACGAGATGAAGGGGCTGCAGATTCGTACCGCAGGCGCTCCTGTCTGGGTTGCGGGTATTGATTCCCTGGGTTGCAAAGCAGTTTCGTTAGCGTATGGCGAGATATACAATGGTATACAGACAAAGGTTGTGGACGGCTGTGAACTTCCTTATATTGCAGCCAATAATTTAAAAATTCAGGAGGTGGCAAAGTATATTCTTGAGACCCAGCATATCTATCAGATGAACTTTATGGTATGTTCTGCTGAGTGGTTTAACAGTCTTCCCGAAAATTATCAGAGGATTCTAACCGATGAATGTAACAATGCAGGTTTAGAGGTATCCGAACAGATGCAAAAGGATTCCGACGCGGCTAAGCAGGCTATGATTAACAGTGGTATGGAGTATGTTCCGGCCGACCAAATGGACATTGCAGCTTTCAGAAAGGCTAGTCAGGAAGCGTATGATAAGCTGAATCTGAATGAAGCAAGGGAGGCTGTTTATAAAGAACTTGGGAAGGAAATCATAAAATAAAGAGTGGGAAGTGATTACATGAAGGAGTTTTACAAGAAATTTTGTGATGTTGAGATGGCGCTCGCAATTATTTGTCTGGTAACCAGCGTGGCTGTGATTTTTATTGCGGCTGTTATGCGTGCGGTGGGGCATCCGATCAACTGGGGAACAGACATTGCGCTCCTGCTTTTCTCATGGAGTACCTTCTTGGGGGCGGATTTGGCGTTTCGGCAGGGAAAGCTGATTAATGTTGATGTTATAATTAAGATTCTTCCACAGGATATTCAGAAATTAATGAAGCTGATAATTTATGTAATCTGTCTTGTCTTCTTATGCAGTATGGTTTACCTGGGATTCCTGCAGTCTGTAAAAACTTGGTACCGATCATTTCAGGGAATACCGTTTCTTAGCTATACTTGGGTAACATTAAGTGTACCAGTATCATGCCTTTCCATGGTAGCGACAACCATTATCAAGATTGTCCGAACCATCAGAAACCAGGATGAACTGACATTTTTGTAGGCAATCAGGTATTAAGGATAATGTGCCGGATATTCTTGTCTGGCACATTGTTATAATATTAGGAGGTTAACTTATGATTATAGTAATGATTACATTCCTGATTTTGCTGGTAGTGGGTGTACCGGTTGGATTTTCCATTGCAATCTCCGGTTTTACTTATTTTTTTCAGCATCCGGAACTGCCAATAACCACGGCAGTACAGCTGCCTATTTCCCAGACTCAGAATATTACACTTCTTGCAGTGCCTCTGTTCGTGTTTGCAGGGAGTCTGATGAATGCTTCAGGAATTACAGACAGGCTGATAGAACTGTCCATGCTGCTTTGCGGACATATGAAAGGAGGCATGGCCCAAGTAAGCGTGGTTCTGTCTGCGCTCATGGGAGGCATCTCTGGTTCATCTAATGCTGATGCGGCAATGGAGAGCCGTATCCTGGGGCCTGAGATGGAGAGGCAGGGTTATCCCAAGGGGTATACAGGAGCAGTTATTGGCTATACATCTCTTATTACCTGTACCATTCCTCCGGGGGTTGGAATGATTCTCTATGGAACCACGGGGGAGGTGTCTATTGGACGTCTGTTTGCAGCAGGTATGGTAGCAGGACTGCTTATGACTGTGATTTTGATGGCGACAGTGGGCGTTACTTCTCGCCTACGCGGATTTAAGCCGGCCAGAGAATCAAAGGCAGACTTTCATGATATCATTCATTCTCTTAAAGACACTATATGGGCATTGATTTTTCCTATTCTGCTTTTGGTCGGAATTCGATTCGGTCTGTTTACCCCATCTGAGGTTGGCTCTTTTGCCTGTGTGTATGCGCTTATTGTGGGCTTTTTTATCTATAAAAAGCTGAATTTCAAGAGATTGATTGAAACCTTGAAGGAAGCGGTTGTGGATGTTGGGGCAATCATGTTCATGATTTCTATGTCAGGTATTTTTGGATATGGCATACCCTTTGACAAAGTTCCACAGAAAATCACGGCTTTTATCACAGGAATTACAACACAGCCATTAGTGGTTATGGCAATTATCATTGTTGTTCTTCTGCTATTTGGGATGTTCATGGAAGGCTCTGTTGTCATACTTCTTCTGACGCCAATTCTTCTTCCGATGGTAAAGAGCTTTGGATTTGATCCTGTATTTTTTGGTATTATCGTTTCTACGGTTGTCACCACGGGCATTTTGACACCGCCAGTTGGAGTGGCTATGTATACCGTCTGCAGTGTTCTGGGGTGCACGATGCCTGAATTTTTAAAGGAAAGCATACCTTTCCTCATTGCCATCATTGCTGAAGTGGTTCTGTTATGTCTTTGCCCCGAGATTATACTTTGGGCGCCTAGGTTGATGTACGGAGGATGACAATGAATAAAGTGGCGGAGGGTGAAAAACGTATAATTGAATAGAGGTATTCTGCAGACTTTTTCAAAAATGCAGGATATCCTCATCTTATAAGGAAGGGAGAAAAGCAATGAAATATGTTGAATTAGGAAGGACTGGTGTAAGAGCTTCTATTCTGGGAATGGGCGGCCATGAGTACCTTCAAAATGGAAAATCTAGGGGATTTAACGAGGACTTTAAGCGGAGCACGACTCCAGGAGAGATTTTGGAGGGTTTTGGTCAGGAAAACCGTCTGGCGATTTTAAAGTCCTCCTACGAACTGGGAATTAATTTTTTTGATGTAACTCAGGACTCCGAGAAAGAGGCATTAGGTCGTAATTTGAAGCAGTTGCCTCCTCCCTATGATGTCGTAATCCAGACACGTCCTGAGGGTATGGTTTATACCTATGATAAGAATAATACCAAAATGGCCGATTTGATTCTTCTCAGGAATGAGGCACAGAGAATCTTAAAGCTTCTTCAGAGAGAGACTATTGATTTTTTTAATATTGCTCCCATGAAATGCGCATTTGAGCATGATCCGGAATACCTTGAAAAACTGGGTTATAATATATCTGTTCTTAAGCAGGAGGGATTGATTCGATTCGCTTGTGCCGACACCTTTTCCGGTGAGGAAACTTATCTCAGAATGATTCAATCGGGTTATTTTGATGTAATCTATATCAACTTTAATTTTGCTGATTATCAGGCTCAAAATAGGGTGATGAAGGCTGCCAAGGCTCAAAAGATGGGGGTTATTACAAGAGAGGCATATATGAAAGGGCAGTTGTTCCACATGGCGAAGGAAGCGGGCATTGAACAAATTTCGGATTTAGCTGACGCGGCTCTTAGATGGTCTTTGTCACGGGAGGGAGTCGATATGGTGATTTACGGAACAGGAAAACCTGAACATTTAAGAGATGCGTCCGAGGCATTTGAAAATAAGTTTTCCGAATTGGATGAGAGGCTGATTAGTAGAATCATGCAAACGCAGCTTTACAAAGCGTATGAGGCTGAAAAAAATAAAGAATTTCTGGAACTGTAAAGGAGAAAGTAACATGGAAGAATTATATTGCAACAGGGTCAAGGAAATTTTAAAGAAGAAGGGAAGGGTATCTGCCGCGTGGCTTCACATGGCCAGCAATGTATCTGCGGAAATATTGGCAAATGCAGGCTTTGACGTGTTGGTGATTGACGTTGAGCATTCACCAGTAGATTACCAGACAGTGTTTAGTATGTGTCAGGCCATGAAGGGAACGAATACAGTACCTTTTGCAAGAGCACCGTGGAATGACCTGATTGCAATCAAGAGAATCTGTGATTGTGGAGTCATGGGTATCCACATTCCTTATGTAAGGACAGTAGATGAGGCTAGAGAAGCAGTTCTGCGCTGCAAATATCCTCCTTTAGGCATCAGGGGCATTGCTGGAAGCCCAAGAGCATGTGGGTTTGGTATGAACAGAGGACAGTATATGCAAAGGGCAAACGACGAGAATATTGTGATGATTGCCATTGAAACCATGGATGGAATTGATAACCTTCCGGAAATGATGGAGATTGAGGCGCTGGATGGTATTTTTATAGGCCCTATGGATTTGTCTGCCTCTATGGGAATCAGGGGACAGTTTGATAATAAGGAATTTAAGGCTGCCATCAAACGGATTGAGAATATAGTGATACCGTCTGGTAAATTCCTCGGCACAGTAGCCAATGATATAGAAGATGCTCAGAGCTTGTATGATAAGGGCTACAACATAGTATATATGATGTCTGATGCCGTTGACCTCTCTAGAATGGCAGAAAGGATGGTCGTCAAATTTAAGGAGTATAATTCGAAGGAGGGAAAAGTGGATGATTAATGCCCCCTCGCTTGCCAACTGCGGTCTGTTTACAATGGCCGAGGAGATGGATGGAATGATTAGAGGGGGAGTGAATTTTGTACATATAGATATTATGGATGGACATTATGTGCCAAATATATTTTTTCCTCTATCAATTGTACAGGCAGTTAGGAAACGTTACCCAAACCTGACGATAGATGTTCATCTAATGGTAACAAACCCTGAGGATTATGTGGATAGAATGAGGGAGGACGGAGCTGATTACCTGAGCTTTCATATTGACAGCACTCGCTTTTCCAGAAGACTGATTGACAGCATCCAACAGTCGGGAATGAAAGCGGGGGTTGTTATCAATCCTTCGCAGCCTATTTCTCTATTGGAGCCTCTTGTCCGATTCGTGGACTATGTGGTGCTCATGACAGTAGAGCCGGGTTTTGCCGGACAACCTTTTATGCATGACGCCCTCGAAAGGCTGGATGAACTGCAGAAATTAAAGAAAGAGACGGATGCCCATTTTATGATATCCATAGATGGAGGAATCGACCGTGAGCATTCTGCAGAATGTATGAAGCGTGGGGCAGAAATTCTCGTTTCTGGTATTTATACTGTTTTCGGTCAGCCGGAGGGATTGGAAAAGGCTTGTGCCAGTTACCAGAAAGAGATGGAGACGATTCAGAAGGAGGCTGGATTTATAGGCATGGGCGCCATATGCTTATGCGAGAAAGAAAACATATCGTAAAGTTATTGTGTTAACAAAAGGATGGAAAAGGAGAGAACAGGATGAAAGACCCGATTCAGAAATATTTTTATATAGGTACCATTCAATGGATGACCCACCCGCCGATGAAATACAAGCTGCTGGATTCCATCAAGACACTTGTCGCAGATGAGTTTTTTACAGCGGTCGAGATCACGAAAATTGAGGACGAAGCAACTAGAAAAAAGGTCAGAAAGATGTTGGAGCAGTCCCACATGAAGGTTTGTTATGGCGCACAACCCAGGATATTAGGCCCAAAGTTAAACCCTAATGACATGGATGAAGAGGAAAGGTTAAAAGCAGAGCTAACCTTGATTGAAGCCATTGATGAGGCTGAGCAGATGGGAGCTAAGGGAATTGCCTTTTTGGCAGGAAAGTGGAATGAGAAAACCAAGGATGAAGCATATGGACAGTTGTTGAAGACCACTCGTAATCTTTGCAGTTATGCAGGAAAAAAAGGGATGATGGTAGAGCTTGAGGTGTTTGACTATGATATGGACAAAGCTGTGCTTATCGGGCCTGCTCCTTACGCCGCAAAATTTGCAGCTGATATGCGTTCAACCCATAGTAACTTTGGACTACTTGTGGATTTGTCCCATTTCCCGACCACCTATGAGGACTCCAGATTTGTAATACAGACGTTGAGACCATATATTACACATTTTCACATTGGAAATGCAGTTGTAATAAAGGGAAGCGATGCCTACGGCGATATGCATCCGCGCTTTGGTTATCCAAAAAGTGCTAATGATGTGGCGCAGTTGGTTGACTTTTTTACTGTATTGAAACAGGAGGGATTCTTTAATGTACAGAATCCCTATGTGCTCTCTATGGAGGTAACACCTCGCCCAGATGAAGACGGTGATATTATTCTGGCAAATACCAAGCGTACAATCAACCGCGCATGGGCATTGGTTGAAGATTAAGGGAATAATAGAGAATGCTGTTTATGGCACAGAATTAGTTTGATAATATTTTATAGAAATGAGGAGGACATGAATGAAAATCGTTATTTTGGATGGTTATACGGAGAACCCGGGAGATTTAAGCTGGGATGGCTTTGAGAAGCTGGGTAAACTGACAGTTTATGACCGCACCGCGGACTCGATGGAGATAGTGGAGCGCATTGGGGATGCGCAGGTGGTTTACACCAATAAGACACCCATTACAAAAAAAACTATTGAGTCCTGCCGGAATTTAAAATATATTGGTGTTTTGGCAACTGGTTATAATGTAGTAGACGTGAAGGCTGCCAAGGAGGCTGGGGTGATTGTTACTAATATTCCAACTTATGGGTCGGATGCTGTATCACAGTTTGCAATTGCGCTTTTGTTGGAATTATGCCACCATATTGGTGAACATGCAGAGTGCGTGAAGAATGGGGATTGGACTAACAATCCTGATTGGTGTTTCTGGAACCATCCTTTGGTTGAGTTGGCAGGAAAAACAATGGGAATTATTGGGTTTGGTCGTATTGGACAGGGAACAGGAAGAATTGCCCAAGCACTTGGAATGAAGGTTCTTGTTTATGATACGCGTAAAAATAAATCTTTGGAGAGCGCAACCTGTCGGTATGTAGAAATGGATGAGTTGCTAGCTGCTTCCGATGTCATTTCCCTGCATTGTCCATTATTCCCGGAAACGCGGGGAATAATCAACAGGGAGAGTATTGCCAAAATGAAGGATGGGGTGATGATTATAAACAACTCTAGGGGGCAATTAATAGTGGAAGAAGATTTGAGAGATGCCCTTAACAGCGGTAAGGTGGCCGGGGCAGCAGTGGATGTAGTTTCCACAGAGCCAATCAGGATAGACAATCCATTACTTATGGCGAATAACTGTATCATTACTCCTCATATTTCTTGGGCTTCTAAGGAATCCAGACAAAGGCTGATGAATATTGCAGTCGATAATCTGAAAGCATACATAAATGGGAAACCTGTCAATGTAATTAATGAATAACCCAAGCTTCTTGCTTGTGGTCACGGTGCCCAGAGGTGGGGCAGTGGTTTTCGCACTCAAATTTGAAAGGGGCGGGAAGCCGTTTTAGGGCTTTCCCGCCTTGATTACAGTTAGAACCGAATTTTTATTGGATTATATCTGTTACCCAAGGAACCGGCTATTATGCTCGCCAAACCGTTCATATCAGCTTATGCTTTATCAATAAAATTCATTTGTTATCCCCTCACAAATCAAATTCTGTTATCTTCTCTATTTTCCTCTCTGCGGTGCAGAGGATTTCAGCAGTTCGGATTACTGTGCAATCCGGGTAAGCCGCTGTTTTTCTTCCTCGGCCATCCATCTCATTCATTCTTTGCATTGCGTTTTCTCTGAGCTGCCTGAAATAAATTTTCCTCCTTGATATACTCCCTGAGCGAATCCACGTACTTCTCTGACAGATGCACTACAAAATTGTCAGCATCAATTGGAATCCCTTTATCCGTCATCTGGCGGATGGCCCATATGTAGAAGATATCCAGGGCCGGTATCAGTTCATTGCCAGCCTCCGTCAGCCGGTATTCCACCTTGGGGGGTATGACATCATAGGAAGTACTTCGAATCAGGCCATCATCTATCAGCTCCTTCAGCTGTTGGGACAGAACCTTTTCTGAAATAGGGAGTACCTTTAATGTTTGATTGAAACGGATTTTCCCGAAGGTGTGAATCTCATGCAGGAGAGTCATTTTCCATTTCCCGCCCAGACATTGGAGTATGTAGTGATAGGGATTGACTTCGACACCGCGGTTTGATTTTTTTGGCATGGTGGGTACCTCCTTTTTGGTATGTTTTCTTTCCGGACATGCAGACTCTTTTTACAGGACATGCAGCTCCGTTCCGGCGCTTTATGCGTAAGAACCTGTCAAGCTGAATCAAACCCTAAAAATATCTTTAAGCCATGCATGTGCTGTGAACTATGGACATTCCAGAACGCTTAATCCGCTGTATCTTAGCAAAAATGCACCATGAAAAAATTATAGCATAAAGTTATGCAAATTTCACAAATTAGTTGATAAATATTTAACGAAATATTAATTCAAAATATGTGATTACTGCATAAAAAAAATACTTACCAAAAAGTAACCCATTACTAAGAGGTAATTTACTTACTAAATTGTGCGCATTGCACAATAAAAACAACAAAATTATAATGAGTTATGCAATAGTGACAAGAGAAAATAAAAAAATATGGAAAGGGGCAAAGAGATGGTTAAGCGGACCGTAGAAGAATTGAAAGCGTACGAGGCGCCGGGGCACTTTGGATGTACGGCTATGCGCATCCACGGAAAGGAGGAAACAGGAGCAGCGGAATTCTGGATAGGAGTATCCACCTTTCTTCCCGGTGGCGGGGCAGAGTATGCCTATGAGGACAATCCTCTGGAAAAAGTTTACTACGTATTAGAGGGGGAAATGACGGTAAAGGACAATGAGGGGAGCACCTATGTGATTCACAAGGATGAATCCATTTCATTCAAGCCCTTTGAGGGCAGATACCTGAAGAATGAAAGTAACCTTCCGGCCCGTATGCTGGTCATTATCAACTACCCGGAAGCATGATAAGGAGGAAATTCAGTATGGTGGATTTTTACAAAGACTATGTTGTAAAGATGTTTTCCATTGAGGGCAGGACAGCCATTGTCACCGGCGCCACCGGCGCCCTGGGAGGAGCTATCGCGGCAGCCTATGCAATGTGCGGGGCAAAGGTGGTGCTCACCGGACGGAACAAGGAAAAGCTGGAGGTTCTTGCAGGGGAGATACGTGATGCAGGTGGAGAGGCGCTGCCTTATGCAGCCGATCCGTCCGTGGAAGAACAGGTAAAGGGATTGGTTGCGTTTGCCGCAAAACAGTACGGCGGCCTGGATATCCTTGCTGTTTCCCACGGATATAACAAGCCTCAGAACATACTGGACCAGTCGGTGGAGGATTGGCAGTATATTATGGATGCGGATTTAAAAAGCGTTTACATGATTGTGAAATATGCGGGAGAGCAGATGGCCCGTCAGGGACGGGGCGGCAAGATGGTAGTGGTTTCCTCCGCCCGATCTAAGATGGGCATGGCAGGCTATACAGGCTATTGCGCTTCCAAGGGGGCCTGCGACCTGATGATTCAGTCCCTGGCCTGCGACCTGTCGGCAAAATACAATATCAATGTAAACACCATCAATCCCACCGTGTTCCGCTCAGAGCTTACAGAATGGATGTTTGATACGGAATCCGAGGTTTACAGGAACTTCCTGAAGCGCCTTCCAATCGGACGGCTGGGCGAGCCATCGGATTTTGTGGGGATGGCAGTGTTCCTGGCGGCGCCGGCATCGGACTTCCTTACAGGAGGAAATTACGATGCCACAGGCGGCTACTGGGCCTGCTAGAGCTGCGGCGCAGAGCAAAATCAAGAAGAAGGGGAGTTAAATATGGAATCAATCAGAAATATTTTAATCTGCGGTGCAGGAATGATGGGAAAAAACATCGCCTTTGTATTCTCCGCAAATCCGGAATACCGGATAACCTTATACGACATCTTCCCCACGGATGTGGAGGAGGGAATCCGCACCAATACCCGTCAGCTGGTGGAAAAAGAGATATTGACGGAGGAAGCGCTGACGGAACGGCTTTCACGCATTTCCTTTACCAGCGACCTGGACAGCCGGGAGGTAAGGACTGCCGACCTGGTCATTGAGGCTGTATTTGAGGACATGAAGGTAAAACAGGATACCTTTGAAGCGCTGGAAGAACGGCTGAGCGGTGATGCCATTTTCTGCACCAACTCATCTGTCATGAGCCCATCGGAGATAAGCAGCCGCCTCAGGCACAGGGAGCGGTTTGTAGGAACCCATTTCTGGAATCCGGCCCATCTGATTCCCCTGGTAGAGGTGGTCATGTCCGATGCGACCAGCGATGACACGGCCCGGACCATGATGGAAGTCCTGGCATCGGTGGAAAAGCGCCCGGTGCTTTGCAGGAAGGATGTGCCCGGTTTTATTGCCAACCGGATGCAGCATGCTCTGTGGCGGGAGGCAATCTCCATTGTGGAACGTGGGATTGCGGACGCCGGGACAGTGGACGAGGCAGTGCGTTATTCCTTCGGCCTGCGGCTGCCCCAGCTGGGCCCCATGGAAAACGTGGATATGGTGGGAACAGACCTGGCGTTCAATATCCACGACTACATATTGGCGGATTTAGAGGACTCACACCAGCCTTCCGCCATGCTGAGACAGCTTAAGGAGGACGGAAAACTGGGTTTTAAGACAGGGGAGGGATTCCAGACCTGGAGTGAGGAGCAAAAGACAGAATCCGCCGCAAATCTGAACCAGTACCTAATCCGTATGATTTACGGAAAATAAGAAGCATACAGCACAGCCCGGTTCCAACCGGCCGGGCGCAGCCAGTAACAAAATGCAGCCAGTAACAAAATGCAGTTAAAACAGAATTCAGGAGGAATTTATCATGGGAAAGAAAGTATTTATCGACCTGACACACCCCTTCAGCGCAGACATTCCGCGCTGGCCATATTTTGACAAACCACTCATTGACAACGCCCATACCATGGCAAAGGGAGGTGTGCTCACTTCCAAGATTACATGTACCATGCACACTGGAACCCACTGCGATGCGCCGCGTCATGTGATGGAATACGAGTTTGACGGCAGGCGGGCCAGATATACCCATGAGATGCCTGTGGACGCCTACACCGGCGACGCGGTCTGCCTTCCCATCGACATTGAGCCGTGGGGACTGATTACAGGAAAACATCTGGATGATGCCTGCGAAAAGGTGGGTATGAAACCGGAAGAACTTAAGGGCATGGTGGTCTGCCTTAATACGGGAATGCACCGGCTTTTTGACGATTCCAAAGCATATTACCACTATTCCATCGGCACCGGAGTAGAGGCGGGAAAGTGGTTTGTCAAGTATGGGGTGAAATGTGTGGCAATGGACAGCCAGGCCCTGGACCATCCCCTGCACACAGCCATCGGCAACAACGGGATGACGCGCATGAACCTTCTGGGCGCATCCGGAAAGCCTCTGTCAGAGGAATATAAGGAACTGTTTGGCAAGGAAGCGTATGCGGAGTTTGACAAGAACGAATACATCAGCATTCACGGACAGAAGGCTTACGACGAGAAATTCGGTGAGCTGGAAGCCCTGGGCTGCTGGGGCACATGGGAACCCTGTCATAAGGAGCTGCTGGGGCACGGCATTGTTGGCGTGGAAAACCTGGGCGGAGACCTGGATAAGGTAAACGGAAAACGCTTCCGTTTCTACTGTTTCCCCCTGCGCTGGTATATGGGAGACGGCTCCATGGCCCGCTGTGCGGCTGAGATTGACGAGGAGGATTTAACAGACGCGCCTGACAGGACCTATAAGTACGGCGGCACAGGCTACCAGGATTCAGAAGGCAACGGGGACAGCGGCCTGGCATACATACAGCGCCTTTTTGACAGAAACAAATAATATTCAGGGTAAACCAGGAGGAAAAGACAATGGCAAAGAAAACCATTATTACCGCAGCTGTAACCGGGGCATGGCCGAAAAAGGAAAACAATCCCAATGTTCCACTGACACCCTCTGAAATCGCAGAAGACGTATATGAGTGCTGGAAAGCCGGGGCAGCTGTCGCCCATCTGCATATGAGGGATGATGCGGGCAACGGCACCATGGATAAGGAAAAATTCAGAGAAACCCTGGAACTTTTAAAGCTCAGGCACCCGGGGTGCAATATTATCCTGAACCTGACCACCTCCGGGGATTTGGCTGCCACGGACGAGACACGCCAGGTCCATCTGGAGGAACTGCGTCCGGAGATGGCCTCCTATGACTGCGGCTCCATGAACTGGCTTAATTCCAGCCTGTTTATAAATTCGCCTAAATTCCTGGAGGAACTGGGAAACAACATGCAGGAGTGGAACATAAAGCCTGAGATTGAGGTGTTTGACCCGGGCATGATTGCGAATGCTGCCTATTACCTGAAAAAGGGCGTGCTGAGAGCGCCCCTGCATTTTCAGTTCTGCATGGGATGCGCCAACGGCATTCCCGGCACCATGAAAAACCTGGCATTTATGAAGGAAACGATGGAAAGCCTTTGCCCAAACTCTACCTGGAGCTGTTTCGGTGTGGGACACTGCGCCATGGAAATGCTTTACGGCACCGTTGCCATGGGCGGCCATGTCCGGGTGGGGATGGAGGACAATGTACTTTATAAGAAAGGACAGCTTGCAGGCAGCAACGCTGAGTTTGTGGACAGGGCAGTGCGGGTCATCCGTGAGTTTGGCAGCCAGCCCGCCACCCCGGACGAGGCCAGGCAGCTTTTGGGACTGATTAAGGGATGAGTTGGGGGTCGTGTTTTATGTACTACCACTGTCCGGTCTGCAGCAGGAAGTTTAAATACGCCCTGGAGGATTTGGGCCGCTGCGGGGAGGCCTTTGGGACCTGCCCCTCCTGCGGCCTTCCGGGGCTGTACGAAAAGGACGGTGCCCGGACTCTGGATGATAAGGAATATTACGAAGCAGAGGAGGAGTAAGGCCGGTAAAACGTGAGCAAGCTTCCAGTAAAAAAATAAAGGAGAACTGCATCAAATGAAAAAAGACAATCGCAATTCCGTGGTAGACTTCGGGTTTCACGGCTGGTTTCACATTATTTACATGCTGCTGGTATTTTGGTTCTATGTGGGTATGGTTAACGACGGAAGCAATAATATCGCGGGTGACATCGCGGCGCGGATGCTGGGAAGCGCGGAACAGGCAGGAGTCATATCTGCCTGTAATTCCGTGGCCGGTATCCTGGGAGTGCTTCTTTTCATCGTCAGCGGAATTCTGAACAGGAAAATCGGCCCCCGCTATATGTCAGGCATCAACTGTATCATTGCGGGGATGGCATACATCGGGGTACTGAACGCCCCCAATACCTTTGTGTATACCCTGATGATGACCCTTACCTGCGGCACCATCATGTCAGCCGGTTATCTGAGCAACGGAGTCATTGTGGCTAACTGGTTCCCCAAGAAAAAGGGAATCGTCATGGGGTATACGACCATGGGACATAACCTGGCAACGGCTCTGTTTGTTCCCCTGATTCTCTACCTGGTGGCGGTCCTGGGCGTGGAACGGGCCTGTTATCCCATCTCCGGAGGCTGTATTATTCTGGGCCTGATTGGGCTTTTGTTTATCAGGGATACGCCCTTTGAGAGAGGGCTGCTGCCTGACAATGTACCTGAGGCGGTCTATGAAAAGTATTATGACACAGATGAGGGCGGCCAGGACAGGGACGGAGGGTGGACCACGGCCGGACTTCTTAAGACGGACCAGATGTGGCTTTGCGCAGTCACAACCGGTATATTCCAGATCTGTTCCGTGGGCACCATGTCCCAGATGATTAGCCGTACAACCAACGGTTTTGGGTTTACCGTGACGGTGGCAGCCGCCATTATGTCAGTCTGCGCCGTGGTGGGAGTAGTGGGCTCCTTCCTCATCGGAGTACTGGACCAGAAAATAGGTACCAGGAGAGCCATGATATTATTCGGCTGCTGGTATGCCCTGGCCCTGCTGGCCAATTTTACAAACACAATGGCCGGTTTTTGGGTTTCCATTGTCATGATTGGCATTGGCATCGGAGGCAGCGCCAACTTTACCACGTCCCTTCCTGCGTCTGTATTCGGACGCCGGGGCTTTGACAAGGTAAACTCAGTTCTGTTCCCTATACAGGGAATCATCACGGCTCTTACCTTTGCCATTAACGGCGCAGTCATGACCATGACCGGCGGCAATGTGCGGTATGCCTATCTAATCGATGCATGCCTGGCACTGATTAACGTGGCCTTAGTCCTGTTCTTTGTAAAAGACCACAAATACAACAATGACTGGATGGTGGAGCAGGCGGCAAAACAGTCAAACTGATTGATATAAAAAGATAAGGAGATGTTTCATGGCTAAATGTATGGATATTCAACATGCCCCGGAACTGATTAAGGATGGAATGACAATTATGGTCGGCGGCTTCATGGGATGCGGAAGTCCCCAGAGGTTGCTGGATGCGATTTCCAGGTCAGATGTAAAAGACCTGACTTTAATCTGCAACGACGGGGCTCAGGCAAACGGGCCGGATGGCAGCGAGTATTATGGGGTTGCAAAGCTGATACATAACCATCAGGTAAAGAAGCTGATAGCAACCCATGTGGGCCTTAATCCGGAGGTTGCCGAACAGATGAATGCAAATGAGATGGAGGTGGTCCTGGTCCCCCAGGGCTCCATGGCTGAGATGATTCGGGCCGGAGGCGCCGGACTGGGCGGTGTCCTGACGCCCACCGGCGTGGGGACCATTGTGGAGGAGTCGGAATTAACTCACAGCAGGGTAACGGTAAACGGAAAGAACTATCTGCTGATGCTTCCCCTGCGGGCCGACGTGGCGCTTCTCAGCGGATACAACGTGGACAGGGCCGGGAACATCTGGTACAAAGGCACCACCAGGAACTTTAACCAGGTCATGGCTACCGCCGCGGACTGTGTCATTGTGGAGGCGGAGCACCTGACAGAGACCGGCGGGATTCTGCCGGAGAATGTGATGACTCCGGGAATCCTTGTGGATTATATTGTGGAGGGAGGTCGTGCAGATGGAACGGTCAATGATTAAACCATATATAGCGGCGCGGGTTGCCCAGGAGTTTAGGAATGGGGACGTGGTAAATCTTGGAATCGGACTCCCCACCCTTATTCCCAATTATCTTCCCCAGGGCGTACAGATTGTGCTGCAGTCTGAAAACGGGATTGTGGGTATGGGGAAGAACCCGGAGGACCCCATCCGTGTGACGGATGCAGGAGGCATGCCCGCATCGGCAGCTTCCGGCGGCAGTTATATTGATTCCGCTGTTTCCTTCGGGTTAATCCGGGGCGGACATGTGGACTGCACGGTTCTGGGAGCTCTGGAGGTGGATGCCCGTGGCAGCCTTGCAAACTGGATTATCCCCGGCAAAAAAGTGCCAGGAATGGGCGGAGCCATGGACCTGGTGGTCGGGGCAAAAAAGGTTATCGTAGCCATGGAGCATACGGCCAGGGGCAAACACAAAATACTGACGGCCTGCACCCTTCCTTATACCGCAGTAAACTGCGTAAACCTGATTGTCACGGAAATGTGTGTATTCCAGGTAACGGATGAAGGGCTGGCGCTGACAGAATACAATCCGGAATTTACGTTAGAGGATATAAGGGCAGCCACGGAAGCTGAATTTACTGTATCAAATCGGCTTCGGCCCATGGAAGTGAAGATTGCCCAGGTTTCATGAAGGCAAGGAGAGGAAGGGGAAAGAAATGGCAGGAAGAATCGTGTTAGCCGGCGCATGCCGCACAGCCATCGGCAGTATGGGAGGCGCTCTTAGTACGGTGCCGGCCCAGGAGCTGGGAGCAATTGTCATAAAGGAGGCATTGAACCGGACCAACATAAGGCCGGAACAGGTGGATTTTGTATATATGGGCTGTGTGCTCCAGGCGGGTCTGGGACAGAACGCGGCCCGTCAGTCATCCATTCAGGCAGGGATTCCTGTGGAAACGCCGGCCGTGACCATCAATGTGGTCTGCGGTTCAGGACTGAACTGTGTAAACCTGGCAGCCCAGATGGTGAGATCCGGGGACGCGGACATTGTGGTGGCCGGAGGCATGGAAAACATGTCCATGGCTCCGTACCTGCTCAAAGACGCCAGGTACGGCTACCGCATGAATAACGGGACGATGGTGGACAGCATGGTGCATGATGCGCTGTGGGACGCTTTTAACGACTATCACATGGGCATTACCGCTGAAAACATAGCTGAACAGTGGGGGCTTACAAGGCAGGAGTTGGACGAATTTGCAGCCGCCAGCCAGCAGAAAGCCTGCGCGGCAGTTGAAAGCGGACGGTTTAAGGATGAGATTGTTCCCGTGGAGGTCAAAAAGAAAAAAGAAACAGTACAATTTGATACAGACGAGGGTCCCCGCCCCAAAACCACGGCAGAGGGAATTGCAAAGCTCCGTCCTGCCTTTAAAAAGGATGGAGTAGTGACTGCTGCAAACGCTTCCAGCATCAATGACGGGGCCGCGGCTGTTGTGGTGATGAGCGAGGAAAAGGCAGAGGAGCTGGGCGTGAAGCCCATGGCCTACTGGAGAGCAGGAGCCCTGGCGGGAGTGGCGCCGGAGATTATGGGCATCGGGCCTGTGGCCGCCACCAAAAAGGTATTGGCGGAAACCGGGATGAGAATAGAGGATTTTGACCTGATAGAGGCAAATGAAGCCTTTGCCGCCCAGTCCCTGGCTGTGTCAAGGGAACTTTCGTTTGCAATGCCGAAAGTAAATGTAAACGGAGGCGCAATCGCACTGGGCCATCCCGTGGGAGCTTCCGGATGCCGCATTCTGGTGACCCTGCTCCATGAGATGGATAAAAGAGATGCAAAAAAAGGCCTTGCCACTCTTTGTATCGGAGGCGGAATGGGCTGTGCGGCCATTGTAGAACGGGAATAGCACAAGAGGAAGGATGAAAGATGGGACACGTTGCATATGTGACAGAGGATAGGATCGGAATCATTACAATCAGCCGTCCGTCTGCGCTGAACGCGCTCAACAGCCAGGTGCTCAATGAGCTTGACAGTACTTTAGACCAGGTTGACACGGATGCGGTCAGGGTATTAATCCTCACAGGAGCCGGGGAAAAGGCCTTTGTGGCCGGGGCTGATATCTCTGAAATGGCCGGATTCACAAAGGAAGAGGGAAGGGCCTTTGGCAGGAGGGGAAACAGGATATTGCGCCGCCTGGAGACATTTCCCATTCCTGTTATAGCGGCAGTGAACGGATTTGCGCTGGGAGGCGGCTGCGAGCTTGCCCTCAGCTGTGATATACGTATCTGTTCAGACAACGCAGTGTTTGGGCAGCCGGAAGCCGGTCTTGGCATTACGCCGGGGTTTGGCGGCACTCAGAGACTGGTGCAGACAGTCAGCGTGGGCATGGCAAAGCAGCTGCTCTACACCGCGCGGCCCATAAAGGCGGAGGAGGCGTACCGGATTGGCTTGGTAAACGCCGTGTATCCCGGAGATGAGCTGATGGCGGCGGCCAGAAGGCTGGCCGGATGCATTGCCCAAAACGCCCCAATCGCGGTCAGGAACTGCAAGAAAGCAGTGAACGACGGACTCCGGACAGATATGGACAAGGCCTTGGCCATGGAGGAAACATTGTTCGGGAACTGCTTTGAAACCAAAGACCAGAAAGAGGGAATGGGAGCATTTCTTGAAAAGAGGAAGGAAAGGAATTTCATTAACCGGTAGGAAACAGGAGATCATCAGATATAAGAGGTCATCAGATACAGGAGGTCATCGGATGAAAGTGGGAATTATAGGCGCAGGCACCATGGGCGCGGGCATTGCCCAGGCATTTGCCCAGACAGAAGGATATGAGGTATTCCTCTGTGATATCAGCGAAGAACTGGCTGCAAAGGGAAAGGCAAGGATTGCAAAGGGATTTGAAAGAAGAACCGCAAAAGGAAAAATGACCCGGGAGGAGGCAGATGCTGTCCTGGCAAGGATTTACACGGGTATTAAGGATATCTGCGGGGACTGCGACCTGATTGTGGAGGCAGCCATTGAAAATATGGAGGTGAAGAAGCAGACCTTTAAGGAGCTTCAGCATATCTGCAAAAAGGAATGTATGTTTGCCAGCAACACATCATCTCTTTCCATTACAGAGCTGGGGGCGGGTCTTGACCGTCCGGTGACAGGGATGCACTTTTTTAACCCTGCGCCGGTAATGAAGCTGGTGGAGGTAATTGCAGGCCTGAATACCCCGGCATGGGCGGCGGAAGCCATCAGGAAAACAGCGGAGTCCATTGGGAAGGTGCCGGTGCAGGTGGAAGAAGCAGCCGGCTTTGTGGTGAACCGCTTACTGGTTCCCATGATAAATGAGGCTGCCGGCATCTATGCAGAGGGAATTGCCGATGCGGAGGGGATCGACAGCGCCATGAAGCTGGGGGCCAATCATCCCATGGGGCCTTTGGCCCTGGGGGACCTGATTGGGCTTGACGTGGTCCTGGCCATTATGGAGGTGCTTCAGAACGAGACAGGAGATTCCAAGTACCGTCCCCATCCGCTTCTCAGAAAGATGGTCCGCGGCGGCAGGCTGGGACAGAAAACCGGTACAGGATTTTATGATTACAGGAAATAGAAAATAAACAATGCTGGAGGAGCAGGACATGGATTTTAGTTTATCAAAAAAACATCTCCTCTCGCAGGCCCTGTACCGGAGCTTTGCTGAAAATGAGGTAAAGCCTCTGGCGCAGGACATTGACGAGAAGGAGGATTTTCCCCGGGAGACAGTGGGAAAAATGGCAAGGTGCGGCATGATGGGCATACCGGTGCCTGAGGAGTATGGGGGCCAGGGCTGCGACACCCTGTCCTATATCATGTGTGTGGAGGAACTGGCAAAGGTGTGCGGCACCACATCTGTAATCCTGTCCGCACATACCTCCCTGTGCATCGATCCCATACTGACCTATGGCACAGAGGCCCAGAAGCATAAATACATACCGGATTTGGCTGCCGGAAGAAAGCTGGGAGCCTTTGCGCTGACAGAACCAGGGGCTGGAACCGATGTCCAGGGACAGCAGACAAAGGCGGTTCTGGAGGAAGATGGCTGGGTACTCAACGGCTCCAAATGTTTTATTACCAACGGCAGGGAGGCCGATGTGTATGTTGTTTTTGCAGTAACCGGCGTTACGGAAAAGAAAGGAAAAAAGGTCAAAGAAATCTCCGCTTTTATTGTGGACAAGGGAACTCCCGGGTTCAGTTTCGGCACAAAGGAAAAGAAGATGGGCATACGAGGCTCATCCACCTACGAGTTAATCTTCAGCGGCTGCCGTATACCAAAGGAAAATCTTCTGGGAATGACCGGCAGGGGATTCGGAATTGCCATGCACACCCTGGACGGAGGCCGAATCGGCATTGCGGCGCAGGCTCTGGGGCTTGCCGAAGGCGCCTTTGAAGCCGTCGTGAAATATGTAAAGGAGAGAAAGCAGTTTGGCCGCGCCATCGGACAGTTCCAGAACACCCAGTTCCGGCTGGCGGATATGGCTGTGAAGATTGAGGCGGCAAAACTGCTGGTATATAAAGCGGCCATGGCAAAGCAGACGCAGAAATCCTACAGCGTGGAGGCGGCCATGGCTAAATTGTACGCCGCGGAAACCGCCATGGAGGTGACGGAGAGGGCTGTCCAGCTTCACGGAGGTTATGGATATATCAGGGAGTACGATGTGGAAAGAATGATGCGTGACGCCAAGATAACAGAAATCTACGAAGGTACCTCAGAGGTGCAGCGCATGGTCATATCCGGCAGTGTTTTAAAGTAAGGAGGACTTGCAGTGAAGGTAGTAGTGTGTATAAAACAAGTGCCCGACACAAAGGGCGGAGTGAAATTCAATCCTGACGGTACGCTGGACAGAAGCGCCATGCTGGCAATCATGAATCCGGATGATAAGGCGGGGCTTGAAGCGGCGCTGAGACTGAAAGACCGGTATGGAGCAGAGATTACGGCCATCACCATGGGACTGCCCAAGGCGGATGAGGTTCTTCGGGAGGCCCTGGCCATGGGGGCGGACCGGGGTATTTTAATCACGGACCGTGTATTGGGAGGAGCCGATACCTGGGCTACCTCTTCCACATTGGCCGGAGGACTCCGGAAGCTGGAATACAACCTGATTATAACCGGACGGCAGGCCATAGACGGGGACACGGCCCAGGTGGGCCCCCAGATTTCGGAACACCTGGACATTCCGGTCATCTCTTACGCCCAGAACATGAGGATTGAGGGGGATTATGTAATCGTGGAACGGCAGTTTGAGGACAGGTACCATGTCCTGAAGGCCAAAATGCCGTGTCTGGTTACGGCACTGTCAGAGCTGAACCAGCCGCGGTACATGACACCGGGTGGGATTTTCCGTGCCTGCGAGGCGAAGATTACTGTCTGGGGGAGACAGGACTTAAAGGATGTGGATGACAGAAACATCGGACTAAAGGGTTCACCGACCCAGATTGCCAGGGCTTCGGACAAGGTAAGAAAGGGCGCGGGGGAGAAGGTGGAACTGGATGCCGGGGAATCCGCATCCTATCTTATCTGTAAACTGACAGAGAAGCACATCATATCATATCAAGGGAAAAGTGGTGACTGATAATGGGATTAGAAGAGTATAAGGGCGTATACATCTATGCCCAGCAGACAGATGGCCAATTGAGCCGGATTGGGTTGGAACTGCTTGGAAAGGCAAGGGAGCTGGCGGAAGCACTGGATACGAATGTGACGGCTGTCCTGATAGGTTCAGAGGTAAAGGAGCTGGCAGGACAGCTGGCGGAATACGGGGCGGACAGGGTCATTATAGTGGACAATCCGGCGCTGAGGGAATACATGACAGAACCCTATGCCCAGGCCCTGGCAGGGGTGATAGAGGCATATAAGCCGGAAATCATGCTGGTGGGAGCCACCTCTATCGGAAGGGACCTGGGCCCCAGAGTGTCCGCCAGGGTGGCTACCGGGCTGACGGCCGATTGTACCGGGCTGGAAATTGGTGATTTCCCCCTGAACCCGGTGGCAGGCAGGGAGCAGAAGCACAACCAGCTGCTGATGACACGCCCGGCTTTTGGCGGAAACACCATCGCCACCATAGCATGCCCCGGCCATCGTCCCCAGATGGCAACGGTCCGCCCCGGAGTTATGCAGGCCATTGCTCCGGTAAAGGGAGCTGAGGCTGAGATAATAGAGTACGACCCGGGCATCATACCCAATCATAACTATGTGGAAATAATGGATATTGTAAAGAAGGCCGCCGAAGCAAAGGATATCATGGATGCCCGGATACTGGTATCAGGAGGACGCGGAATAGGCGGACCGGAGAATTTCCGGATTCTGGAGGAACTGGCATCTGCGCTTGGCGGACAGGTCAGCTGTTCCAGGGCTGTGGTGGACGCGGGATGGAAACCAAAGGATCTCCAGGTGGGCCAGACAGGCAAGACAGTGCGTCCCGGCCTGTATATTGCCGTCGGCATCTCCGGGGCCATCCAGCATGTGGCAGGAATGGAGGAATCCGATGTCATCATTGCCATCAACAAGGATGAGAACGCGCCCATATTTGAGGTGGCGGATTATGGGGTTGTGGGAGACTGGAAGAAGATAGTGCCGGAATTAATAAGACAGATACAGCTCTGATACGGACCCCATGGCCGAGGAATAGCATTTCCACAGCCATGGGGCAATGTATTATTTTTGATATCTCGCCCCCCTTCCGTCCTGCTGGACATTTGACCGTTTCCTGATGAACTTTGCTCATAATCTCATACCGACACTGTAGCGTAGGTTTTTTTTTTTGGGGGGGGGGGTGGTGGGTATCTCTATATCATATCGGCTTTCAAACAAAGGCGGAGATAATAATTAGTTTTATCGAAGAGGTGTTAGCGTACATACTAATAAGGAACATGACATTGCCATCAGAGTCAAAACGGTGTCAACAGATGGCAGGGATTCTTGTCATTACTGCGGTGGTCAGTGCCTTGACTTTTTTTAATATACACATGCTTTAGCGGAAGCGGGTTTGAGAAAATGATATGGGGCAGTACCTATACCATGATTGCCGTCTTTTCTGAGAAAGTCACGTTTGGAATTGCAAAAGTAATATTTGATATTGAGACACATCGTTTGCTGCAGCCCGGGGCATCCAGATATCAAATGGCAATCATATACATAATCTGTTCTGCTCTGATAGTAATTGCAATTATTCAATCCAAGCGAAGCAGAATGTCACTTTCGAGAGGCGATCAGATTTCTCTCATGATTATCATTTCAATGTGCCTGATTGCAGTGGATAAGCTGCTTGATTTATCGATTGCAATGAGTACCATTCATATAAAAATGAAGGTTGATATGCTGATAGATGGAATCAGCATACTGATTTTCATCATTATGTTATATGCATGCAGTACAGTCATACTTCCTGAAAAAGCTGGAGGAAGGCAAGAATAAGCCCCAGCGTTAATCTGCGTCGCCAGACACATGGTAAATATCGTATATGGAATGTTAAAGAGCCCCACGGAATACCGGGAGCCGGAGAGAAAAACAGGGGACGAAACTGTTTGAAAGAGGCTGTCGGAGCGTTTATAATGGAAAGAAACACAGCTGGAGAAGGTACTCCCGCTGTTCTTTTTCTGCTTTAGTATTTGAAATTCTAAAACTGCCGAATCCACCAAAAGCAGGTCGCTTTTTCTAAAGAAGGGATGGAAAGGGCACAAAAGCATAAGGGTTGAGTGTCAATGCCAAGGGGGATTCTGGTTCTTGGGAAAGAAATTTAAAGGATACGAGCGAATTGAATAGTTCTGATTTTGACAAATTGACAGACAAAGGAACTGTTAAAGTATGGATGGTGATAAAATGTATGAAATAAAATATTGCAGTAGCATTGTAAAACAAGGAATAATGAAAAAGTTCAGAAAACCTAAAGGATTAAATTTGTTTGAACATGCGTGTAATTGTAATTCATTAGAGGATATTATCGCAATTTCGTATTTGTTATGCCCTGATTTTATTCAGACAGGAGAATATATTTTTGTTTCTGTTTTTTTGAAGAAGAAGGAGAGGAGGCTATAAAAAAATAGAGAAATTAGAAGAACGTTTTGGTAAGGGCAAAAAACTTATAGAACAATGGGTTAATAGCTGGAATATAGGGGATTTGTTCATAAATTGTGCGGATGAATCTTACCAAAATGATTCGTTGATAATGCAGTTCTGTGACGTCTTAGTTTATAATTGGCAATAAAGATTAAAAGAATTATTTCCGCACAAAAAATCATAGTAGAAACCGGGAACGAAATAATGGGAGAGCTGGGGTTGACTATTACGGTACAGATGGGATTAAGGGGTTTAACAGACGAGGCTTATCGCCTATGATGGTTGCGGAGTATCAGCTCCAATTGCAAGACAAGAAGGTGCTGCAAGATAAATTGCAGGAATTGATCAATATGCCTTTATTGGAGGATGATGAGTAGATAATCCGTTTCAGTGACTATGGAATTGATACGATGGATACAGAATGTGAAAGCTGAATAAGTTCTTTTTCTGTCGGTCAATATAATCTGCCGGCAGTTTTTTTGCTGAAGGGGTTAATTATCAATAAAAATTGTCGATATATAAAATGGGATATTACATCCATGTACTTGGTAAAATGAATCACCCAGGTTTAATGGCATGGGAGGCTATGCTGTTCCTTCATATGTTATAATCAAGGAATCATAGTAAAGGATGGAACTTTTATGAAAAGTTCTATCAGTGGATTAAAAAAGTATCTTATTGGTGAAAAGACCAAATGTGCAAGATGTGATAAAAAATCCGGATGCAGGATTTTATCAATCATGCAGGCATATAAATCTGGTGATGCTGACGAATACGTAGTTTTCATAATAGTCTCATAAGATTAGACATATTTCCGGAAGGGTAGAAGCCAGTACCTGTGTTGGAAATATCTAAATCAACAGGTTCATGTCAAGACTGGCAATGTCCATATGTTTTTTCGCATTTACCATCAGTGTCTGTTACAATATTCAAAAGAAATATGTTTATAGAGCGGGGCTGTTCTTTAGAGATTTATGAATAGCTGAATATTTTGGTTTACCGGGGTATTGGACTTATGGGATATTATATTGATAGGCGGAAAGGGCCTGAACCTGTTGCGGGGGAAATGGGTTTGTTAAGTGAGAAAAGGGGGAAGAATGGTATGTAAAAAGGACATTCCTGCTCGCGACTTGACAAAGTTATGGGTAAGCTTATATATTTGTAACTGTACATATGAAATAGAACTGGAGGTATTATATGAAAAAATGGTATGACGAGGAATATGAATGGGAAATTGAAGTTATTGGATTTTTGCGCGGCGATCACACGGAGCGGTATTGCCGTAATGGAGAAGAGATCGGCGATAAGTACACTTGTACGTATGGCTGCCCGGTCAATCAAGATGGACATGGCATTTGTTCTAAGTGCATGGTGGTTATGTTCCCTATTATGGAAGCTGTCAGAAGCGGTGGAGATTTAGAAAATATCGGTGGGGACGGAAAGTACAGTAAAACTGTCGTATGTCCTGATGGGTGTGTCATGTTTAGGCTTACGGCAAAGCCAACAGGCAAAAAGAATTTCTTTAAAGGGAAATTTTTTGACTAAAGTGACGCGCTTTGCGCTGTAAGTGCACAGAGGCATAAAGATAAATTAACTGCGCAAGGCCCGAAAAGATAATGGACGAAAGATTTGGATATGATACATTAATTGCCCTTGCTGCGCCTGGTGATAATATTCCAAATGTAGGGATGATTTTGCAAAGAAGATAACACTTCAATTGCGCAAAAATTGAGAAAAGCATTTAGCGAATGGATTGACAACGGACACAACAATTTTGATGATGAAAACACATGTATTCTTTGTATTAAACTGACGGATGGTGTGCTTTTCTCACATGGGACAAGATATGATATCGGTTTTTAGATAATTGATGAGAGGAGTATCAGTTCTCAGAATTAAATAATGTAGCAGTTAATAGGGGGAGATGACAATGAAAATAGAGATTGGTAAGGATTTTCCGCAATACTTTAAGCCTTCATATCCAGAGGAGTTTGCATTATTTTCCCATTTTGAAACGACTGCAGGTATACCTACAGTTTTATTTGCAATAACTACATGGAAAGAAAATGGAAAGCCGAATGTTTGTTTTCACTCATGGAGCTGCTTTCACGGAGATAAGACTGCATTCTTTGCTGTTATGGGGAATTTGTACCAGCATACACATACCTATGCAAATATCAAAAGAGAAAAATGCTTCTGCATTAATTTTCTCCCGATAAGTTATTATGATAAATTAATAGCTACGATTAACCATAACGATTTAGAAGCAGATGAATTCGCAATAGGAAGTTTTACACTTACCAATGCGAAAACGATTCAAGCGCCAGTCATCCAAGAGGCATTTATGAATATGGAATGTACCCTGAAAGATATACAGGATTTAAGCGGCGCAGGAATTACGGCTATGATTGCCGGTCAGGTACAGCATATTTCGATTGAAGAAGAATACGCGCAAGCTTATGAACCGCGATATGGAAAAGCAGGGTTTATGATGCTGATACCAGCTCCTCAAAATCTTATTACGGGGGAACCCGGTCAATCAGCAATTGCAACGGTCAACATAGAAAGGCTTGATTAAATATGGGACACCTTAGCAGTGTTTGCAGCGATAGGGCAGATACAGATAACGCAGCAGACCAAGTGGCGGGATATGAAAATGTGATTGCACCGCATAAATGCTATACGAAAGCTATGAAAATGAGGAGTGAGGTTATATCATGAGCGTTGAGAAAAAATACATCTCTGATGTGGAAACAATCTTATCACACAGACATGATAATGGTGCGGATTTTTGGACTACTATCGATCACAAATTATTAAAAGGCGCACCTTATACCACCTTAGAAAGTATATTGTATCTACTGGAATTAGGCGTATCGCCTGATGATGAAGTGATGAAGAATGCTGCCGGACTTATCTTCAGTAACTGGAAAGAGGACGGGCGGGTGAAAACTTCTCCGACAGGCGGGATTTATCCATGCCAAACTGCGTTAGCTGTCAATACCCTATGTCATATGGGATATTCAAATGATGACAGGATAAAAAAGTCGTTTGCATATTTCCTTGATACCCAACAGGAAGACGGTGGCTGGAAATGTAATAAATATAGCTTTGGCCGGGGCGAAGAGACCGAATATTCAACACCCTATACCACTTTGGTTGTGTTGGATTTGCTGCGCTATTCCCCATATTTTAACAAGGATGCCCGATTAGATAAGGCTGTTGATTTTCTGTTGGAACACTGGAATATCCGTAAGCCCATCAGTCCCTGCCACTATGGAATAGGCACATTGTTCATGCAGATTGAATATCCGTTTCGGGGGTATAATCTGTTTTACTATGTGTATATTCTGTCATTCTATGACAGCGCGAAGGAGGACGGACGTTTTCTTGAAGCATTAAAGGCGCTGGAAGATAAAACTGTGAATGGGGAAATCCCTGTGGAAAGAGTTGTGCCAAAACTTGCAAAGCTTAATTTTTGTAAAAAAGGCAAGACTAGTGAGCTCGCGACAATCCATTATCAAGAAATATTAAAAAATATTGGAAGAAAAGGTTAGTGCTTACTATATTTAGCAGAAAAATGTCCGGTATTAGCCCGTTGCGATTCTGAAATTATTGGAAACAGAGGATGAATGAGTGTACGAAGTAAATGTCTTGGTTTTCGTTCTACATGGCTGTTTGTATGCCCATCCTCCTACAGCAGTGGACCGCCCGTGTTAATCAAAATATTCCCACCTATCGGGGAAGACCCTAGCATGGCGGGAAAGCCCTAAAGGACTTTCCCGTCTATTTTATTTTGAGAAAGGAATCTTCTCACTTACAGGGACTGTCTGTTCTGCAAGCAGGGCAAGAGGCTGGAGGCGCTGGTGAACGCGTACGGATATACCAATCTGAAAGATAAAGCATTATGATATGGAACCTTACCAATTTGTATATGCCGGGCATCTGTCCGGCATTCTTCTTCTACCGTGTTTCCTTTGCAAAGGGAGTTCGCTGCTTGGTTTTTTTGACATTAAAATGCTATATATTTTTTTGCACGGTAAAGAACAGGAATGCAAGTATAATTTACGAAATAAAAAACCAAGCTAAAAGGAAGCCTTATACGGGCTTCCTTTTCTATATTTCCCGGCAAAGGAAGAAACAAAAACAATCAAGGAGGAATGAACATGTTGAAACGAGCAATTGCAGGCAAAACGATTGAAGAATACTGTCTCTGGCTGCAGCATAATGAGATGAGCCAGGGAACCATCTATAAATACAGATATTATCTGAACCAGCTTGAACAGTTTATGGATGGGGCGGCAGTTACCAAAGAGAGGGTCATGATCTGGAAGGAAACACTTAGGAGAAATCTGTCGCCGGTGACGGTCAACGGCGCCCTGGCTGCTGTCAATGGATTTTTTCGGTATCTGGGATGGAATGACTGTCTGGTCAAGTTTATAAAAGTAAAACAGCAGGTATTTTGTTCCAGACAAAAGGAACTGAAACGGGAGGAATACCTGCAGCTGGTTGAGGCCGCGCAAAAAGATGGGAATGAACGGTTATGTCTTTTAATCCAGACCCTATGCTCCACAGGCATCCGCATATCGGAGCTTTCCTATATTACGGTTACCGCAGTGGAAAAACAGATTGTCCAGGTGGACTGCAAAGGAAAGGTCAGGACTATCTTCCTCACCCGGCAGCTGTGCAGGCTTCTTAAGGAGTATGCGGAGAAAAGAAAAGTACAGTCCGGCCCCATCTTTGTGACACGCAGCGGAAAGCCCATGGACCGCAGCAATATATGGCGTGAGATGAAAAAAATCGGAAAAAAGGCAGGAATTAATCCGCAAAAGATATTTCCCCACAATCTACGGCACCTCTTTGCAAGGGTATACTACAGCCAGGAAAAGGATCTGCTGCGGCTGTCAGACATACTGGGCCACAGCAGTGTCAATACCACACGTATCTATACAATGGAAAGCGGAGAGAATCATGTCAGACAGTTGGAACGAATGGGGCTGCTTATAGAACATTACAACAGAATTCCTCTTTTGTTGTAAACAGAAGGATATTGTTTGGAGCTATTATACTACATATTTTTTGTGTTTGCCATAGTAATGTGATTGTCTCATACGTTTTTTGAAATTAAGGCACAATAAATAAGCTGGTTTAAATCAATTTTTTTTCCAGCTTATTTATTGTGCCTATTTTATTTTTCCCTCAGAGGATTCGAAGGATTAAATGGATGGGGAGACAGTAATAATGGGGAAGTTTACAACAAAAGAGGAATTCTGTTGTAAATAGAAGCCAAGGTACTTTAAGTGAGGGAGAAAAAGAGATGGGCAGTGAGATTATACAGGACGAAGAGGCCATGAAACGAATTGAAGAACTGGTGGTATCGGACCGGTCCAGCACCATGCTGGTCTGTGTACAGGGAACCGAAGAGGGGGAGCTGTGCGGGGAAATTTACAGCTGCTACCTTAAGGACCCCATATGGTTTAGGGGAGTGGGGGATTTGGTGCTGAAGCTGGATGAAATGTGCAACTGGGTTGGTATGCCCCATGCGACCACAGATCCGCGTTTCCTGAATCTGGAGACGGAGAGGCGTTACAGGGAGGCCAGTTCCCATCATCCGCAGGCTGACAGGAGCAACCTGACGTACACCATGGACCAGATTCCCTTTAAGCAGGCGTTAAAAGCCAGGGAAGTGCTTATTATCTATGTGAAATACAGACAGTTCTCCAGTTTACAGGGAAGCATCAGAGGAAAGATTACCAAGGGTAAGGTGGTAAATTTCAGAAGTGCCCTGGAACTGATGCGCATGATTAGCATGATACAGCTGTAAACCAGGAGCGGGGAGCTTTCAGCACAATAAGCTCCGGCATATGATGATAAAGGAGGCGGACCGCATGGGCGGTAAGATTCTGCGTGTACAGATGCTGGGTAAATTTACAATGCGGTATGGGGAAGACCACATATTGTTTCATAAAACAGGCAATGCAAAATCCGTACGTCTTCTCCAGATGCTGCTTCTATCCGGAGAGCAGGGAATTGCAAAAAGCGAGATTATGGATTTTCTCTATGGGTGGAGCGAGGGGACTGACGCAGGCAACCGCAATAAAAACCTGAACAATCTGTGTTACCGGCTCAAGGGACAGTTGGCGGCTTCCGGCCTTCCGGAGGAGGAATATGTGGTCATACAGGATGGGGTATGCAGGTGGAGGAGCAGTTTTAAGATTGAACTGGATGCGGCTTATTTTGAAACACTGGTACATAAGGCGGAAGGAAGCCAGGGACGGGAACGGGCCGCGCTGTTCCTTCAGGCTAATCAAAGCTATTACGGAGAGCTGCTGCCCATGAACCAGTCCGACATGTGGTTCTATGAGAAAAGCGAATCATTTAAGCGTCTTTATGTAGAGACAATCCGGGAGTTGGAGCAGGCGTTTAAATCCAAACATGACTACCAGAACCTGCTTAAACTTTACACCAGGGCATCTGCGATTTATCCCTTTGAGAATTGGCAGACAGAGCAGATACGGTGCTGCCTGGAAATGTACCGGTATGAGGAAGCCATTAATATTTATAACAGGACCATGGAACTCTACGCAAGGGAGATGGGGAATCCCCCAATGGAAGAGATGCAGAAGTGTTTTGAAGACCTGGAATTGTTTGAACGGAAACACAAACGGAGCGTTCAGGCATGGCACATAACGAGTCAGTATTATATGGAATCCGGGGGGGGGGGTATAAACGGGACCATATTTGAGAAAGGTAATATCACGGGAGCGTATTACTGTACCTATCCAAGCTTTGTTGACTACTGCCGTCTGCTGCTTCGGGCCAGGGAGCGCCATGACCTGAAGCCGGTGCTGATGTTCCTCACCTTGGGACAGCAGGGAAAAAGAAGAGGGCAGGATAACCGGATATATCAGATGGAGCTGCTGAAAGACGCAATCGGCAGTTCCCTGAGAAAAGGGGATGCTTATACACGGTACGGAAGCCGCCACTATATCCTCCTTCTCACCAAGATTAATAAGGAATCCTGCAGTATCATATTTCAGAGGATTGAATCCGCCTACAATAAGGTGCCAGGCAGCCGGGGAGAGCTGTGGTATCACGTGACCATGACCCAGGAACTGGAGAAAACTATGTTGGAATAGAACCTGTATCGCCATTGCATTGCCGGATGGCGATATTTTTGCGTCATCCATAGAAAAATGGGAAGAGGCACCAGATGTGGCAGGATGCGGGATACCCCTTTGATAAAGTGAGGTACGGAAACCGTCACTGTATCCTCCTTCTCACCAGGATTAAAAAGGAATTCTGCAGTATCATATTTCAGCGGATTGATTCCGCCTGCAATAAGGGGCCCGGACCGCCGGGGAGAGCTGTGGTACCATGTGGCCATGGGCCGGAAACTGAAAAGATTATGTTGGAATAGAACCTGTATCGCCATTGCATTGCCTGATGGCGATATTTTTGTGTCATTCATAGAAAAATGGGAAAATGCACCGGATGTGGCAGGATGCAGGATACCCCTTTTGATAAAATTAACATTAAGGAACGATGCCCTGGATTAAGAAAAATATAAGAGTTTGCAGAACATACAGGAGGTAAATGATGAATCGGAGATTGGAAGCGGGCTGGAAGAGAATAACGTCTGGTTTTTTGGCGTTTACCATTGTAAGCATACTGATACTGGGCAATTCCGGTATTGCATTTGCCGAAGAATATGATGACAGGTTCTACCGGGAGGAGACGGATTTGTCGGAGCTTGGCGAATTTTCCAAGGCCACGGTCAGCAATGCCAGCTTTAAAAATTCAAAAAAGGATGATGTTGTAATCAGCATTCTTTCAGAGGAGGGGGATTACCGTCCAGGAGGTCTGGTTACCCTGGATGTACACCTTAAGAATGAGACAGGAACCGTGGTCACAGACGGCTCACTGACATATAGCGCAAAGGGGATTCAGGAGGGCTCGGCGGAGTTTTCTCTTTTGGAGGAATCAGGAGAGGATGCGTTTGATACCGGTATAGTGGATGACGGTGCACCGGACAATGGCATGGCAGATGAAAGTGCACCGGACAGCGGCATAGCGGATGATGGCACAGAGGGACTGGAGCGGATTGAGGGGATTGAACTGGTTCCCGGACAGATTTATTCAGTACGTTTTACATTTGTCATTGATGAAGATATTGAGGGGGTACGGAGCCAGCAGGTAAAATTCCGGTTTAACGGAAAAAGCGAAGAAAAAAGAATACGCGTCCATGAGAATTTTTTATATACAGTCAATTATCTGAACATAGATTCTGTTGAGTTTCAGGATGGAAACCGCATAGGAACAGGTGAAATGGTCACCATGGGAATCCGTGCATCCATGTTTGACTTTGATGCAATCCTGGAAGATTCCTTTAAGGATGAGACAGATATTGCACCTGCTACACCGTCAGAGGCTACCCCGGCCGTTCCACCGGCTACGCCATCGGAAGCACGGCCTGCCACACCGTCACAGGCGCGGCCGGATATACCTTCAAAGCCGGCACCAGAGACGCCGGAAGAAGGCGCGGGCATACCACAGGAAACGAAACCCCAGGAACCCGCTGATACGGGGGAAAACCAGACCCAGACTTCCATAGAGACATTGCCGACAGCGCCAGAGAAAGCCGAAACAGAGGATTTTACGGAGACGGAGGAAACCACCCCCCTGCTTCCCGCTGAGGAAGCGCCCGCCAATCCGGAGGAGACTGAGACCCAGATATCCGCAGAATCGTCAGCCGCTGATACGGGGGAAAACCAGACCCAGGCAGCCACGGAGACAGAGCCGGCCGATTCAGAGGAAACCACAACCCAGGCATCAGCCGGGGCAGAACCAACAGAAGCAGCAGACACAGAAGCAGCAGATACAGAAGCAGCGCCAACCATGTCATCAGAACCCGTTCAAGAGGATTCAACAGAGGCAGAGGTGGCAGATCAGGGCCAAAGGGAAGAAATGGAATCTGAATCTGTGGTTGTAATTGAATCAAAAGCAGAAGATTCTTCAAATGAACATAAGGGCACGACTGCGGAAGATACCAGGGAAACCCAGAAAGATGCAGATGAGGAGGAAAGCGAAGATTATACGGTAGACCTTGGGAAAGTAAATTACAGGATTGAAATGTATAACGCCAAGTTAAACAGCTTTAAGGTGAGAAAGGCAATGGTGGATGATGTAAGGGAGAATATGCTGATTTGTTCGTTCCGCGTGTCCGGGGATGTGAATCCTGGAATCTACTTTGGAAAAATCACCCAGGAAAGCAGGATAAAAGGAAAGACCTGCAAATCCACCCAGGGTTTTTCATTGATTGTAACAGGTGATGGGGAAATCTCCCTGGAAGGCCGGATCGGGGATGCTGCCGTCACGGTCAGCGGGCCGGTGGATTCCTTCCCTGAGGCAGACCAGCTGGCAGTGAGCGTCTCTGAGGTAGAGCAGGCTCAGATGGCCCAGGTGGATGAGGCATTGGTGAAGAAGTCTCAGGAAGAGGGGCTTTCCATCCAATCCTACAAAGCCCTGGATATTAAGCTTTACGCGGACGGAGCTGAGGTTGAACCGGTAGGGCCCATCAATGTAGCTTTTAAAAATCTGGAGCTGGAAAAACGTAATCCTGCGGCCGCGTCCAACGCCCAGGCAGATGTACCGGCGGCTGCCCAGGTGCTGTCCCGGCAGGAGGAACCGGCGGATTCCAGTGAACGGCTCCAATCCGGAGGAGAGGAAATCAAAGTCTACCATCTGGATGAAACGCAGGCTGTGGCAAATGAGATGAACAGCATGGTGGCATCAGACGGAACTGTAGTGATGGAAACAGACCACTTTTCCATATACATTGTGGTCAATGTGCCGGAGGTAAAAGAAGTGCCTGTGACAGTGGAGCACTGGGCTCAGCTGGATAAGATGACCTTTGACAGTAACGGTAAAATAAAGGAATCTGTCTCCGGGAACAGACTGTATCCGGGAGCCCAAAGCGGAAGCACGTATGCAAAGCAGGAGGTAAAGATATACAGCGATGATAACCTGACCCTGCCCAATGGCTCTGGCACAGGGTTGGATTACTCCATTGCGGTCTCCAACTGGAGTAAGGTCGCCCTGGGATGTAATTATACGGTAAAAAGCGTGACCATAACCAATGCGAATTACCCCAATGGACAGACATTTACGGAAACTGCAGCAGACCAGAAGATTTATCTCGCTGCCACAAACAATAAGATAAAGATTAACTATGTGCCCACATCAGGCACCATTAAGGGATATACAGGTTTTCACGACTATAATGTTACGGTGGAGGGAACGACCACGGATGGAAACCATGGAACCCTTAACACCAGCAAGGTGGGAATGAACAATATCTCCCTGGGAAGCAGCTCCACCCGTATCGGTGTGGGAATCGGAGGGAACGGCCAGGCACAGATACGCCATGGTTATACAGGGGTGCCAAACAAGGCAGGTTCCGTGGTGACAGGGATTCCCAAAGAAACCCTGGCCGCGGACAATACGATTAAGTTTAATTATCAGGACCCGGGCCTTTTTGCAACCCGGGATATCACCACCAGTGAAACATATAAGGACGGTAAAAAGGTGACCTATTATGCCAAGAAATACCTGCCAAACTATCAGCTGGGGTTTGAACGCCAGGGGGATACTTATACGCTGAAGTCCGTATATGACGGTTCGGGAAAAACACTTTTGAAAAACCTGGATCAGATTGTATATACATGTGACAACTGGAACAAAACCAAAAAACTTTATTCCAATCTTTTCTGGCCTTTGGACAGTGTCGGTTACAACAATGCGGTTAAGGGAAAAAACAGGGACCCTCTGTTTGGCTATAACCATTACGGGTTTCCTCAAAATGATGAGGACGTGAATAAACAGGGGCTTACCCACAACTGGTTTTTCGGAATGCGCTATGACTTTGAGTTTGTCCTGGGAGATTACACAGGGCCTATGGACTATTATTTCAGGGGAGATGATGATTTCTGGCTGTATGTGGACGGTAATCTGGTAAGTGACGTTGAACTGGGAGGAATCCATTCCGCGGAAGGCGCCTATGTGGATTTGAAGTCATGGATGCAGAACAAGGGCCTTCTGAGCGATAAAAACCAGAAACATACCATGTCGGTCTTCTTTATAGAGAGAGGGGGAACCGGTTCCTGCTGTTACATGAAATTTACACTCCCAAGCGTCACATCCATCCCAACCCCGGAATCCGAGGCGGTTTCCCGTACGGTCCGGAAGCTGTGGCTGGATGGAAACAATGAGGATAAGAAACGGCCTGAATATATCTATGTCCAGCTGAAACAAAATGGCGCTTCTTATGGTAGTGCGGTCAGGCTGGAGGCATCCAACGACTGGAGGTATACGTGGGATAACCTGCCCAAATATAAAGAAGTAAATTCAAATGAGGAGCATGTTTATACCGTAGAAGAAATCGGCGCCATGGTTGGTTATACATCAAGCATCAATGGGATGACCATTACGAATACACGGCTCACGGATATCAATGTGAGGAAACAATGGGTTGGCAGTGCCGGAGAGGATTCTGTCCAGGTGGGATTGTTTAAGGATGGGAGCACAAGGACAGGTGATATTATCACACTGGACAGCTCCAATAACTGGTCCGGCGCATGGCGGAACCTGCCGGGGTATGACTCCGGAGGGACAAAGATTAACTATGTTCCCTATGAGGTCGATTCCTCCGGTCATAAGGTGGAAGCCGGAAGCACGGTGCGGATTGGGGAGGGGCAATATATTGTCACTTACAGCAGCGACCATTCTGTGATAACCAATACTTATAATCAGAAAGACCTGACAGTGAAAAAAGTATGGGTGGATTATGAAAATGCCTACCATACGCGGCCTGAGATATTGAAGGTCCGGCTGTATCAGAATGGGGCGGCCTTTGGCGGACCTGTAGAACTCAGTGATGCCAACCAATGGACGGCAGGCTGGAAAAACCTGCCTGTAAAAGCCGATGGAAGCTCCCCGCCATATGTTTACACGGTGAGAGAACTGGACCAGGCGGGCCAGCCCATAGAGGATGGCAGCAGGGCAGTACTGTCCACGGGATACATCTACACAGCATCCTACGATTCCAGCGGTACGGGGACATCCGCCAATCCGTTTAAAATAACCAATACCCTTTTGGCGGCAAAGCTGAGGCTCAAAAAGACAGTGAAACAGAACGGCCTTGAAAATGAACCCATTGATTCTGCCTACAAGTTTGTGATACAGGTCCTGGACAGTAAGGGAGCTGTCTATACACAGACAGCTCTTGGAAATGGAGAGGAAAGCGGGGCAATCCTTGTGATTCCTCCCAAGGAAGGCCAGAGCTTTTCCATTGCGGAGATCGTACCCATGGAATACACCATGTCACGCATGGAAAGCCAACCGGCAGACGCGCTCTCAGGAACTGAGAACGGGGACAAAGTTACAGTGAAACCAGGTGACGATATCCTGGTCATTCTTACAAACACCCCTGATCATGAGAGCTATTTCCATCACACCGCATCAGTCACCAATGTAAAGGGATTTACAAATGGGGAGGGAACGGATTTCAGGCCGGAGAACCCGTTTACAGAATATCATGGAAGTGACAATCCTCAGTATATGGCATCGGCCTTTACCTCGGACTGCATCATGGCGTTTATTGAAGACAGAGGTGTAGCGCGCGGCCAGAGAAAACTGGAGAAAGGAGATGATCTTTATGGATAAAAGAAAGGTCTTATCCAAGCTGCTGCCAATAATCGTGCTGGTATCCGTATCCATTGCAGCCGGGGTAACAGGCGCCACGGTCATCCACTCCATGCAGCTGGAAAATCCCATAAAGACGCCTGTGGTAGAAGGGGGAGTAACAGAAAACCTGGACCAGGGGGCGAAGGAGGTTTCTTTTACAAATAATGGGGAGGCAGATGTATTTTTAAGAGTTGCATTTGCACAGTCATGGGTTGCACAGGATGGCACGGTGCTCCCTAATCATATAACGGATGCATCCGGCCAGTCTCTGCCTGCGGCTGTACCCAGCCTTTCATTGGACGGCAATTGGGAAAGCGGGGAGGATGGATGGTATTACTACAAAAAAGTGCTTCCCGGTTCCGCATCAGGCATCCGGGACCGCAGTACGGAAAAGCTGGTCCGGGGCGTGGATTTTATAGAACTGTCAGGGATAGAGGATCAGCGGTATCAAAATGCGGAGTATCAATTCCATTTCACATTGGAAATCGTGCAGTCCAGCGATGCCTGGAATGTCAGCAGGAAGGCTGTGCAGCGGCTTTTTGACAGGGACATTTCAGTGACGCCGGATAGCTGGGACGGCGATAAATATGGATGCAGTATTAACTGGAATGCTGATTCCGGAAAAAATTAGGAGGTGGTTGTTTTGAAACGATTAGAGATTCATCCATGGCTGAAAAACAAAAAGACAGCCGGTCTCCTGATACTGGTTATATTGCTCCTGTCATTTGCAGTCACATTGGCATATTACAATGAAGTGCTGACCCTGGCTAATCCCCTGGGAACTTCCCACAGCGGGGCGGCCATGGTGGAAAGCTTTGACCCGGAAAGCTCGTTCCTGCCCGGGGAGACAGTGATTAAAGAGGTTTCGTTCCAAAACACAGGTAAAATGGACCTGTTCCTGCGTGTTGAAGTACCTCCACAGGAGAACTGGTACCAAAAGGGACAGGGGAGCAGCCCGCCTGTTATCCTTGAAAAGGAGGCTGGCTACGACACGGATCATGTGATCAAACATTGGAATCCGGGAGTCTGGACCGATTCCGGCCAGGAAGAGGGAAATGTAGATTATATGAACATGGAGACTGCGTTCTGGTCAAAGTCATACACGGATGAGAACGGAAAGAGCTACCGGTATTATAAACAGGTCCTCCCGGCAGGGAAAACCACGGACTGTATCCTTGAGAGCATCAGCCTGAGCGATGAAGTGTCAAATGACCGGCATGACGTGGATTACAGCGATAAGATTTATAAACTGACCTTCCATGCAGAGGCGGTTCCTGTTGAGGAACATGATTCGGCACTGGGGGTACAGTCACAGTGGAATATGGTGGTTCAGGAAGACAGCAGCGGCGTACTGACATGGAGTCAGGGCATCCGGGCCGGTGAATGATACAGGAGGACAGGAGAATGAAAATAAATGGAAAAGTGATAGCGGTGGCCGCAATGCTGGCAGTGGCCGGGATCGGCGGGACATTTGCATACTTTAACCAGACTCTGACAGCCGCCAACATATTTGATACAGGGAAATATGATACGGAACTGGTTGAAGAGTTTAAGCCTTCGGAGGGCGAGAACTGGGGGCCTGGAACCAGTGTGAATAAGGATGTGACAATCCGCAACACAGGCACTCTTCCCGTGGTAGTGCGGGTGAAATTTCAGGAAAAGTGGGTCAGAGGACAAGAGGAATTTTATTTTACAGACACCTCTCAGGAAAAGGAGCGGCCGGCTGCCATTGGAAGCCCATCCAATGCCAACAATGCATTTGAGAATGTTTACCAGGATGACCCAGAAGACGGAATTGCCAATCCTGACGCGGATGACTCAGTGGTATTTAAAAGCATGATGCCGGACGGCGGCTGGGTATATAATCCGGCGGATGGATATTATTACTATATGTATGTCCTTCCCGGCGCGGTAGAGAAAGAGGATGGCAGCCAAGAAATTGCGGAGACAACCAAGCTCCTTGACGAAGTGACCCTGGCGGAAAATGTGGATATGGGTTCCTACAAGGAGACCCGGTATTATGCCGCCACGGGTCAAAGACCGGAAAATGAGAGCAGCGACTGGATGGAATTCGCCACGGCCAGCAATGCGTCCAGCCCTCTTGGATATGATTACATTTCCACCAGGGAAATGAATGAGCGCCTGAAGGCGGATGGAAGCCAGATAACCTTTATGAAATCAGTCACTAAGCTCAGAGATGCCAGGCTGGCCGGGTACAGTGATGCTGATTATACCCTGGTGGTGGCAGCCCAGACCGTACAGGCAACGGAACAGGCCGTTAACACGGTATTTGGAGGCGGGGGTGTATTTGATTTTAGGCAGCTTGGATGTGATTGGAAGCTGATCAGCGAATCAGAGGTCCAGAAGTAAGTTCAGCAGCCTAAAGGAGAATAATCAAACAGGTTATTACCGTCTGTGTTTTTAGATGGACGGACCAATATAACAAAATGGAAGCATTATAATATGAAAAAGCAGGAGGAAAAGACATGAAAAAGTTAAATAAGAAAGCAGCAGCAGGAATCGGGCTGGGAGCATTAGCCCTGGTGGGAGGAACGTTTGCATACTATTCACAGACGGCGTCCCTGGATAACCCGCTGAGCACAGGCAGATATACCACCCAGCTGGTGGAGGATTACACACCGCCAACGGAGGATTTAAAGCCGGGCGCCAAGTGGGATAAGAATGTAGGGGCGGAGAATACCGGAGATTATCCCGTCCTTGTCAGGATAAGCATGAAAGAAAGCTGGTCCTACAAGGGAGCAGCGGATTCCTATAAAACCATTTCGAGTGCTTCAGACCTGTTTAACAACGGAACCTATGCCGGCGGAATCTTTGATGCAGCCCAGGATAATGATACCGATGGCCTGACGCCGGAATCGGACGGCACCGTGGTGCATAAGAACATCCTGACTGATGCCGGCTGGATTGATGGAGGAGACGGATACTGGTACTGGAACGGCGTTCTGGAGAAAAAGGGCTCAGATAAGTCCGGCACCACCCACCTGCTGGAAGGACTGACCATGGCTACAGATATTGACCTTGGCCTCTATGAGACAAAAGAGTACTATGCCGTTGCGGCAACACAGCCGGATCTGGATAATACCGATGCCTGGACACTGATTGACTGGACCCGGGTTAAGGATGAGAATGATGACGGCCTTACAGATATACGCGACCTGGCAGCTGTCATAAATATTCCGGAGGGAGAGAGCCTGTTCCGCAAATCCGAATCCAATTTAGACAGCGATAGAAAGGGCTACGGGGACTCCAACTACACACTGACCGTTACCTCTGAGTTTGTCCAGGCCACAAAGGATGCAGTGACCGATTCCTGGCAAGATTTCGATATCACTAAGTTGACCAATGTCCAGGTTAATGCAGAGGATAACGTAAATCTTGAGAATAAAACGGTTGCACCATAATACAGAGGCCGATGAATGAACGTTCTGAAACAATTGTTTAATATCCTATCATGGCCCGTGTATCTGTGCATTGCGGGATACCTTCTGATTGCAGCGCCCATGCTGGCCGGTTACCGGCCGGTGGTGGTGCTCAGCGGAAGTATGGAGCCCGCCTTTCCTGTCGGAAGCGTAATCTACTATAAAGCGGCCTCCTTTGAGCAGATTCAGGAGGGAGACCCCATCACCTTCCATGCAGGTGAGGCTGGCTCTCTGGTTACCCACAGGGTAGTGGAAAAGCAGGAGCTGAGCCGCGATTTTATCACCAGGGGTGATGCCAATGAGACCGCGGACCCCAACCCGGTTTCATATGACCGCGTGGCAGGCAGGGCGTCTGATGTGAAGATTCCCTATGCCGGATACTTTGTCACCTATGGCAGGACACCCCAGGCAATTGGGGTCATGGGAGGGATCCTGGTGATCGGGATATTACTTGATTTTATCTGCCCGGGAAAGAGACGGGAGGAAAAGGCATAAACGCCTGTTGGAAGCAGAGCTGTAATCCGTTTGGACAGGAGATTGATGTTATGAAAAAAGGCAAAATCATGTTATTGGGCCTGGCAGTTCTGGCGGCTGCATCGGTGGGAACTACCTGGGCGGCGTGGTCCCAGGTAATACGGACCGGCAATGAATACAGGGTTCCCAGGTACAAAACCAGCCTTGAGGAGCATTTCCGCCAGCCGGATGACTGGCAGCCAGGTATAACCACACAAAAGCAGGTATGGGTATCCAACAGCCTGAAAGCAGAGGACGGCAGCCTGGAGAGCGGCGTGCCTGCCATTGCCAGGGTGGAAATCCACCAGAGCTGGATACGGCGGGAAAATGTTTACGTCCTGGATCAGGATGGCAATGAGACAGCGGTCCCTCCCCTTGAGGGGGAAGCGCTGCCCCCTGACTTTGTGACAGACCAGGGAGAGCGTCAGTATGCGGCAATCCCCGCATTTAATAAAGAATCCGTCATGGTGCTCCGGTCCGGAATGGCGCAGGATGCCGGCATACGCCTGAATCTGCCCTATGCAGACAAGGTGGAGGAGGCCAGGGAAAAATGGCTCCTGGTGGATGAGGAGCCATCGGAGACAGGAAATTATATATTGTATTACATAGGGGTGATACAGCCGGGGGAAGACTCGCCGGTGTTTTTGGAAAGCGTGACCATGAACCCCCTTCTGGAGAACACCATAACGGGAAAAGACACCTATTATGAGAAGACAGAGGATGGTTACAAGCAGATTACCGTGACCCGCACCAATGCCAAATACGGGTATGACAGCAGCAGATATACCATGGATATAAAGGCCACCACGGTGCAGGCCACCAAGGCGGCGGTGGAGCATACGTTCACCGGCGGGTTTAACCAGGAAGTGATCCGATACCTGGCCGATCAGGTGGCGGATCCCGGCGTCTATGACGCCTCCGGCCTGGAAAAGAAGCTGACCCTGGTCTACAACTGGGGAAGCCAGAGGCTTGAGTATGTACCCTACCGCTCAGGGACCGGGGAGGAGGAAGGGAACTGGTTCATGAGTTTTACAGACATGGTGCCGGGAGGCATCTACAAAGACCGCCTGAAGGTGGAGAATACCACATCCAACCAGACCGCCAGAGTCTATATGCGGATCGATCCAAGAGTACAGGAGCAGATAAAAGACGAGCTCCTGGAAAAGATTACCATGAAGGTCACATTCCAGGGCAGTGTCCTATATGAAGGAAAGGTGACAGGCGCCAGATACGGGGAAGGTGAGAACCTCCAGGAGCTGATTCCCCTGTGTTATCTGAAAAGCGGGACATCTGAGGAAATCCAGGTAGAGCTGCAGCTGGATTCCTCCATTACCTGTGACCCGGTAACGGGAGCGTGCATCTATGCCGACCAGCTGACCAAGATTGATTGGGAATTTATGATTCAGACATTCTCAGAAAATGGCGGCGGCGATGGCGGTGGAGGCGGTGGTGGAAGAGGCAGAGGCCGAAGAAGTGTAACCACCTTAACCACCATTGATGATGAAGCGGTTCCACAGGCTGTTATGATTCCTGATCCGGAGATACCGCTGGCTTCTCTTCCAAAAACAGGGGACACCACCCCGCTGCTTATGCTGGGAGCCATGACCGCGGTCAGTTTTCTCCTCCTGTCCGCACTGGGAATCTTATGGATTAGGATGCGCAGAAAAGAGGATAAGGCGTGAAGGACAAAAAGCAGGGGACGGGACACACGGTCCTGACCCTGTCCATACTGGTGGTACTGGGAATCTTTCTGGTGTCCGCCGGCCTGCTGTGCCGCTCCCTGTATGAATACAGAAAAGGGGAGAAGGAGTACGGGTTGCTCCAGCGGTATGCAGCCAAAGCACCTGGCCGGGAACCTGAATCCCGGTCCCCGTACAGCCTGTCTGCGGGGGAGCAGGAACCCATGCTGGCTGTTGATTTTGAGGCCCTTAAAAAGCTAAATCCCCATATCATTGCATGGATTCATATTTCGGGGACGCCGGTAAGCTACCCTGTGACCCAGGGGGAGGACAATTCCTATTACCTGAACAGGACATTTTCCAAGGCATATAACGGGGCCGGATGCATTTTCATGGATTACAGAAGCAGTCTGCCCTCAGAGGGCGGGAACACGGTCCTCTATGGGCATAACATGAAAAACGGATCCATGTTCGGTTCCCTGAAGCGTTACTGGGACAATGAATATTATAGGGAGCATTCCTCTTTTTACCTGTACACGGCAGAAGGGGAGATTTTCCTGTGCCATATTACAGACCGCCGCAGGATTTCTGCGCAGACCGACTTTTTCTCTGAAATGCAGGATAAAGAGGAGGAACCGGGGGAAGATGGCAAAACGGACCGAGATGCCAGGGTCACACTGGTGACCTGCGTGGCCGGGAAAAATGAGGAACGGCTGGCAATAGAGGCAGATGCTAAGAAGATAGAATGAAAGATGTAAGATACAGATAAATAATGACAGATAAAAGGGAAAGGCCGGTCCATAGGTAATGTCATTAAGTTAAGGTGACATCGAAATGATTAAAAAAGAGGAAGTTTGGAGATTTATGTTCTTCAACTTCCTTTTTTTCGTATATTGGCAGCACAAACAGATTGCATCTGCCCTGAAAAACCTAATTTTACCTGATTTTGTTGTTTTTTCAAGGAACCTTAACCGATAAAGCCTCCGTAAATTTATATTTTTCCACCATATATGCTTGAACGGAGCTTAAGATTAGACGATAGGAGTCCGCCAGGTTCTTGGCAAACGCTTCGTGGTTTCCTTTACACAAGCATTGATATGCGTTCCTTGTGATTTCATTGAGCTGCTCAATCACACCGATTCCTTGCGGATAAAACGCGAGATAAAATCCCCATTCTGTAATTCGGCTGGTTTCAATCCAAATGACGTTCAATGGTTTTAATGACAGCCGTTCTAAAATCATCTGAAACAAATCAGTAAGAAAGATTCCCGGTTTTTTGATATGGGCAGCCAATTGGTTTAAATCATCTGCACTGAATTGAGGTGCGGTATAGGCTGCGACCGGATACGACAAAAGCGCCATGAGCTGCAACGAATGAAGGTATGTAAGAGCCTCCTGCTTCGTTGTAAAATCCAACAGGGCCTGTTCCGTATTAAGCTGATCAGGAGTCAGAACCACCGTACCCTTGCCATTTAATGTCTTTGTATAGCCCCTGCGTTCCAACAGCCCCAATGCCTTTCTGACCGTATATGCCGACACACCATACTGCTTTGCCAGCTGCGCTTCATAGGGCAAATAGGAACCTGCTGCATAAATACCCGTTCCTATCTTCCGGGTCAGGTCGCGGACGATACGGGTGTAATAATAATTTTTCCCCCTTAAGGGATTCCATTCAAATGTACTTGATACCTGTGCAGGAACCGTTGAGACATTGTCTGACATTTGATTGAAGATTTCTGAAATAATGTCATACATGTCCCTATAGAGTGCCTTTAAATGATGAAACTGCTCAACCGGATTCTGCTCCTGTAATACTGCAATGATAGATTTTGGTTCAAAGGCTGGCCTTAAGCGGATGGATCCCCGGGAATAGATGCTTTTTTCCAAAAAGTAGGCAAAATTACCCTGAAGCTCAAACACCGTGTGCAAATCACATAACAGAGGATTCTGGCTGGCGCCAAGAATATCTCGTGTCAATGCAATTAAAGCTTTCCAGCTCTCAGCGTTAACCCCGGACCGCGCCGCTTTTTGAGCCTGCCGATAATGGGGCATAATCTCAATGGAGCAATCCCGTGCAGCGAATACAAGCAGATAAGGCAATAATAATTCATATGTCTCATATACCTGCAGAATATAGTCCCGCTGCTCTAAAATCGTGGATATTCCCGGGATTTGCAAATCCTGCGAAAGAACTACAGGTGCACGCCTTATCTGGATATCAATCAATCCTTCTGTCTTTAAGGCATCAAGGGCCCGCGTGATGGTAGCAATTCCAACATTATATTCTTCGCATAGATTTCTGGAAGATGGCAGCTTACTGCCGGGCCGGAATTGTCCTGAGACAATTCGTCTTTTTAAATCTTCATATACATAAGAAAATCGGGTTTCCTGACGTTTCATAAAATAGCTGCCTTTCTAAAAAAATACAAATATGCCCTCAGTAGACAAGGAGCGTTCTATCCATTATACTATAAAATTATGAACATAGGCAATGTCTATCATTCATCAGATGCCACTTAAAGAAATTACAGGATTTTCATCTTGAGTATTACAGACTGAAATGATAAAATAATAAGGCAAAAATAAATGTTAGTTAAGACCACATTGGAAGCGCGGCCCAAAGGGCCGTAAAAATCTACAACAACCTATTTGCATAGGTGAGCAGATTGGTTAAAGCTAACTGGTTTTAGAAAAGAATTCATTGGAGTGATTATATGTCAAACGTCAGGCCCCAATTGAAGGTTTTAATCGTGGACGATTCTGAGTTAAATCGAGAGATGCTGGGCTCTATGCTGGGAGATGAATATGAAATAGTGGAAGCAGAAAACGGGGCGCAAGCGGTTGATATATTGCGTGAAAATGCATCAAACCTGTCCCTTATCCTGCTGGATATTCAAATGCCGCAGATGGACGGCTTTGAGGTATTGATACATATGAACCGTTTTCACTGGATTGATATGCTTCCTGTTATTATGATTTCCAGCGAAATTTCGCCCAAATTTATAGAGCGTGCATATGAGCTTGGAGCAACAGACTATATTGCGCGTCCTTATAACACGGCGATTGTACGCCGCCGTGTAGCCAATGTTATTTTATCCTTTGCGAAACAACGCCAGATGCTGGAAATTATTACCCATCAAATCAGTAAAAAGGAAAAGGATAACCGGCTCATGCTTTCCATCCTGTCCCATATTGTAGAATTCCGGAATGGTGAAAGCGGACTTCATGTCCTGCATATCAATCTTATTACGGACCTTCTGCTGAGGCAGCTCATGTTAAAAACAGACCGCAATAAAATGACAAATGAAGATATATCCCTGATAAGTATGGCCTCGGCACTGCACGATATCGGTAAGATAGCGGTCCCGGAAGAGATTTTGAATAAGCCCGGCCGCCTTACGGCAGAGGAATTTCGCATCATGCAGGGCCATTCTATGGCAGGCGCGAATCTACTCATGGACTTGCCGATTGACCGGAATGAGCCTTTGCTGAAAACGGCATATGAAATCTGCCGATGGCATCATGAACGGTATGACGGCAGAGGCTATCCGGACGGCTTAAAGGGGGATGCCATTCCGCTCTCAGCACAGGTGGTTGCCCTGGCAGATGTTTATGATGCATTAACCAGTGAACGGTGCTATAAGCCGGCATATTCCCACGATGCAGCAATGAAAATGATTCTTGACGGACAGTGCGGAGCCTTTCAGCCATTGCTATTGGAATGCCTGCGTGACATTGGAGATACGCTTGAACAGGAACTGACGGTCCAAAATATGCTGGAAGCAGAAAACACGCCCAAAGAAACCAGTCATATTACAGAACAGCTGCAGCACTATGGTCTGGGGGATTCGGAACGGCTGCTGCGACAGCGTTCATATGAACAGCAGCATTTTCGTTTCCTGCTGGATAAAACCGAGGAGATTTTTTTCAATTATGCGGTTGAGCCATCTATTTTATGTTTCAATCAATATGGAGCAGAACAGTTAAGCATAGGGAATGATTTATTCCAACCGCTGGAGAACGGGAATCTGTTAAGATGCATTGATATAGATGTCCTGAATCGTATCGTGGAGAAGGTTCAGGAAGCAACTCCGGCGCAGCCGGATTTTCAAATGGATGTGCCGCTTACAATTAAACAGGAGAATCAATGGTTTCACTGCATCTTTCATGTTATCTGGACAAATGAAAATGTGAAACACTATGCGGGTGTCATGGGAAAACTTCGGAAGATGGATCAGAGCCATATGGCAGATGCAGAGCGAACCATGACAGCGATAAGGCCATCCATAGAGTTATTGTTAGACTGCATACGCATGAAAAAGCGAATGGGCTTTTGTTCCCTGAGCGGTAGGGAAGCCAATATATTATTGCAATACCTCAAAACATTTTTTGATGTTGTCCGGCTGGTTGATGTCTCAAATAATTGCCAGCTTGAAAATGGGATTGCGGCTAACGGTATGTCCGGCAAAGAGAACCTGACCAAAATTGAGTTTATAGACCAGAATGTCTATCATGTACGGTCAACCTATATAGAGGTTGACGGTTATCCGTATTTACTGGAACTGGTTGACCAGATTACAGAGGAAACCCTGCTGGGAGGGCATGGAAAAGATGAAGTGATAAAGTATATAACAGCCCATGACTGCAAACGGTATGTAGATATACTGACAGGTATCTATAACCGCCGCTATTATGAAGAGCAGTTACGTGATAGGTGTAATACCAGTGCGGTGGCTATGATGGATATGGACCATTTTAAAACTATTAATGATACCTATGGCCATCCGGTTGGTGACCAGGCTCTGAAGCGGGCAGCCATCGCGATAAAAAACTGTATAAGAAGAACAGACTCTGTGGTGCGGTTTGGTGGGGATGAATTTTTCGTTGTATTTGGGGATATACCGTTTCATATGCTTCAAGAAAAACTGGAAGAAATCAGATCCTGCGTTGATAAAGCTGTTATTCCGGATTATCCGCAGCTTAAGTTATCCATCAGTATCGGCGGTGTTTACGGACCAGGCCAGGTTTCGGATTTAATGGAGGCAGCAGACAGGCTGTTATTTCAAGTAAAAAGAGAAAAGTCAGGATTGAAGATAAAGGAGAAGATGAATGAACGGTTGTAAACGGATTCTGTCTATTATTTTAATGAGCGTTATTCTGACAGGCTGCAGCCAACGGTCCAGTGAAATCATGCTGATTGAAAATGAACCATCTGAGGAACAAGAGCATATGTTTCTGTCTGTTTTCGGATATAAAGCAGACGCACTCAATCTGATAGCGATTGAAAAAATACTGAACCGATTTATGGAAGAAAACCCTGATATTATCGTAAACTACGAAGGTGTAAAGGGGATTGAATACTGGAAAGCTTTTGAAAGACGGGCAGAGGCCAATGTGCTGGATGATGTATTTATGGTTGATCATGACCGGGTTATCAATATGGCGGATAAGGGCAAGTTAGCAGACCTGTCCAGCCTTTCTACCATTGAGAATTATCAGGATAGGATGAAAGAGCAGTTCATCAGCGAGGACGGTTCCGTTTACTTCCTGCCCACATGTATATCGTTCTACGGACTATACATCAATTACAGCCTGCTGGAAGCACATGGTCAGAAAGTGCCGGAAAACTGGTCGGATTTTATGGAAGTCTGTGACTATTTTGCGGCAAAAGGCATTACGCCTGTCATAGCAAATAACTATGCCTCGCTCAGAAAGCTTATCGCTGCGAAATCACTGTATTCGGTGTATCAGCAGGATACCGCTTCGGCAATCAAAGAATTTAACCGCGAACCGGCCAAGCTGGCAAATACATTGCGGCCGGGAATAGAAATGGTTGAAGAAATGATTGAGCGTAAATGGATTGACTGCGCAGAAGTCTTGGAAACGGAACAAACATCCGATGACCTTAAGTTATTTGTGGGTGGTAACCGGCCGTTTATGGTAACCGGAGGATGGGCTGCTATCAGGGTGAAAAATATGGAACCCGACTTTTCATATGGCGTACACGCTTTTCCTATTTTGGATGATGGCAGTGTACTGGTGGTTGAAGGGAATACCTGTATCAGTGTTAACGCTGGCAGCGAACACCTGGAAGAAGTCATGCGGCTTGTCGAGTGTATCACGCAGCCGGATTCCATATGGGAATACTGCGACAGCCAAAGTTCCTATACCCCATTGCAGGATGATAGAATGCCTGCTGATAGAACAATCCTTCCGGCCACTGAATGTTTTGAATGCGGGCGGATTGTGCTAGGCTCAGATTTTAGATTGGACCTGCCAGTGGATGCATCACTCGTTGAAATAACGTGGCAGATGCTGAATGGAATGCCCGCGGATGAGGCCGTCACCCAGTTGAAGCAGCTTCTGACACAGTAGCGTTCGGAGGAATTAAAGATGAACATAAAACGATTTTGGATAAATGGTTTAGTTGTAATTATTCTGGGGAGCATTCTCTTAGGCTGTTATTATTATATAAAAAGCGTTCAGGCTTCCCTGTGGACGCAGAATGCGGAACAAGCCCTGGAGATTACAAGTCAGGGCGGCCGCGCATTTGAAACTTATATTGAAATTGAACAGGAACGGGTACACGGTCTGGCTAATAAGATATCAGAATTAGAATCTCATGAGGAAAGCAAAATATTAAATAATTTGAACCTGCTCGGCGGTGAGACGGCCAATTATACGGTTGTTGATTTGGACCATGGGTTTATGTACTCAAACCGCCTGGAAGACCGGCGCCCGCTTAATGCGGAGGAACTGGCTTTTTATCATACCTTTTCCGGTAAGGGTGTCAGGGAAAACTATTTAAATCTCTATGATGGACAGAATACCCTGGGAGTCTATGAATGTTTTCTGTTTGCCGACGGCGCGCATGGACTCATGCAAAAAGGGGAGAAGGTTTCGGAGCTGTCCAAAAAGTTTTCTATTTCCTTTTATGATGACAATGGTTTTTCTTATATTACCAATCAGAAGGGGGAAGTCCTGATTCGTCCTTACCAAAAAAACAGCAATCGGACGTTTTTAAATATTTTTGACATGATTGCGGAAGAAAATAATGAGGAGGACATTCAAATCTTCAAGGAAAGTTTATCCAAGGGACATTCCGGGGTCATCCAATTCTCCTTTAACGGAGCAGAGAACATCGTTACCTTTTCACCAATAGAAGTCGTGGATGGCTGGTATATCATCTCCGTAATCCCAAGCAGCGTTATTATGGAATATACCAATCATATTCTGCAGTCGTCCCAGATATTTATTTTTGTTGTCTTTATTGTGTTTATCATTGGTCTCATATTCCTGCTTTTTGAACGGCACAGCCGCAAGCGTATTGAACGGAAGGAGCAGGATATACAATACCGGGAACAGCTGTTCAGCATTCTTTCAGAACATATAGATGATGTGTTTTTAATGTTGAACAGCGGGTCCTACGCGGTAGAATATGTGACGCCCAATGTAAAGCGTGTGCTTGGCATTTCCCCGGATGATGTAGAAGCAGACCTTAAATCCTTAGGAAAAGCCACATACATAGATGGAAAGACCGTTTCTTATAGGGAGTTGGGTTTGATGGAATCAGGCCAGTCGATTCTGCTGGAAAGTGAGCGTACACATCAAAAGACCGGGGAAAAACGGTGGTTTTATGAAACCGTATACCGGGTAGGCTACGGCCAATCGGATAAGTTTATTGTGGTGTTGTCTGACAGGACCAAAGACCGGCAGAGCAAGTTTGCTTTGGAAACGGCATTGAATGCGGCAAATGCCGCCAATAAGGCAAAGAGTACCTTTTTGAATAATATCAGCCATGATATCCGGACCCCTATGAATGCAATCGTAGGTCTTACCGTGCTGTTAAACCATGATGCCGGCGATTCGGAACGTGTAAAGGAATATGCCCGAAAGATTACAGCTTCCAGTCAGTATCTCCTGGGTTTAATCAATGATGTATTGGATATGAGCAAGATTGAGAGCGGAAAAACAACACTTAACATCACGGAAATCAACCTTGCAGAGCTAATAGAGGAGCTGGGGACCATGATCCGGCCGCAGGCTAAAGCAAAGCAGCAGGAATTTGAACTCTTTCTGGCGGATGTGACATCGGAACATCTAATCGGTGACAGGATGAGGATCAACCAGGTGTTGATAAACATCTTATCAAATGCAGTAAAATATACACCGGCCGGCGGCCGAATCCGAATGACTGTAACCCAGCTTCCGCAAAAAACAAAAGATTTTACCCGGCTGCGGTTTGAGGTTCAGGATAACGGTATTGGGATGTCGGAAGAGTTTTTAACAATGATTTTTGAACCCTTTGCCCGTGAAATCAATAGCGTGACAAATCAAATCCAGGGAACCGGCCTTGGAATGCCCATTGTAAAAAATTTGGTGGAGCTGATGGGCGGAAGGATTGATGTGAAGAGTAAGCAGGGTGAGGGAAGTATCTTTACCGTTGAACTTGAGCTTCGCATCCAGGACCAGAAGGTGGATGAGGGATTTTGGGAAAAGCACGGAATCACCCGCGTACTGGTTGTAGATGATGATGAGACCATCTGTATCAATGTAATCCGTGCCATGGAAGGCACCGGGGTGTCCGTCCAATATGCCCTGGGCGGCGACCGGGCTATCCGCCAAATCAGAGAGTCGCATCAGGAGGGGACCGCATTTGACCTTGTACTTCTGGATTGGAAAATGCCTGATATGGACGGCATCCAAACGGCCAGGAATATTCGGGCGATGCTGCCGGAACATATACCGATTATCCTTCTTACCGCATACGAATGGGAGGAGATTGAGGAAGAGGCCCTTGCGGCCGGCATTGATGGTTTCCTTGCAAAACCGTTTTTCCTGACAAGCTTTAAACAGGCGATTGTAACGGTTCAGGCAAAGGAGCAAAAAATGCCCGGTGCAGAAGGTTCGGATTGCGGGCTGTCAGGTGTAAAAGTTCTTGCAGCGGAAGATAATGAGTTAAATGCCGAGATATTACGAGAGCTGCTTCATATGAACGGCATGGTATGTGATATCGTTAGTAACGGCCAGGAACTGTTAGATGCATTTGGGAAATCCGGCTCCGGCCAGTATGACTTGATTTTAACGGATATACAGATGCCTGTTATGAATGGATATGATGCGGTCAGGGCAATTCGGGCCGGCCGTCATCCCCATGCGAAGATAATTCCAATCATTGCCATGACGGCAAACGCGTTTGCAGAAGATGTGAAGGAATCGGCCGATGCCGGGATGGACGCCCATGTGCCTAAGCCAATTGACATGAAACATCTGGAGGCAGTGATAGCGGAACTGGTAAAAAAGAAACAAGGATAAAATATGGAGGTATTTATGAACCTGAAGGAATGTTATAAAAAGCTGGGCGGAGATTATGATGAAGTGCTGACACGGCTTTACAGTGAGGATATGATAAGAAGATTTCTCATTAAGTTTTTAAACGATGGAACTTACAAGCTTTTATTAGAGAAGCTTGAAGCGCAGGATTATCAGGAAGCATTTCGCGCGGCCCATACGTTAAAGGGGATCTGCGATAATCTTGGATTGTCAAATCTGCGCAAGTCCAGCAGCATGCTGACAGAGGCACTGCGGCCAGGGGATCCTTCTGAAGATTTGGTTGTCTTGAGGAATCAAGTCTGCATTGATTATGAACAGGCTGTTGCTGCAATTCAGGCATTAGGATAATGCATCGGTATCTTAGGAAAGGATTAATAAATTCTCTATTAATTAATAATAAATTCGTTCTGCATACCTAATATAATATGTATAAAGGAATGAAAAGGAGCGCGGTGCTTTGAATGAAAAAATACTGGTTGTAGATGATGAGAAAGAAATAGCGGATCTGATCGAAGTATATTTACAAAATGAAAACATGGACGTATATAAATTCTACTCTGGTGAGGAAGCTCTTTCCTGTATCAAGAGTACGGATTTTGATTTGGCAATATTGGATATTATGCTTCCGGATATCAGCGGCCTTTCCATCTGCCAGATGATACGGAGTAAGGAATATACATATCCGGTAATCATGCTGACGGCAAAGGATGGAGAGACAGATAAAATCACCGGACTTACACTGGGGGCAGATGATTATATCACAAAACCGTTCCTTCCGCTGGAGCTGATAGCGAGAATAAAAGCCCAGCTTAGGCGGTATAAGAAATATAATGTGAATGCTGCTCCGGCAGCAGAGAAGGTTCTTAGACATGCCGGACTGGTTATGAATCTTAAAACATATGAGTGCTGGCTTGATGAAAAAAGTCTGGCGCTTACTCCTACGGAATTTACGATACTAAAGGTTCTTTTAGAGCATAAGGGCAGTGTAGTCCGCTCTGAGGAATTATTTCATGAAATATGGCAGGAAGAGTATTACAGCAAGAGCAATAATACAATTACAGTACACATTCGTCATCTTCGTGAGAAAATGAAGGATACTGGTGAAAGCCCCAGATATATAAAAACAGTGTGGGGGATTGGATATAAAATTGGAGAGATATAAGAGAATGAAATCGGATTATACAAAGCTTAGCCGTATCACGTTTATTAGAGGGCTTGGAATTACACTGGGTGCGGTCGCGTCCGTCTTTTTACTGCGGGCGCTGACCAGGGGACATTTGGCAGATACGATTGTCAGATGGATTGCGCAGGGGTTTTCCATGAGTGAAACCCAGGCTGATATAGTATATTTCAAAGTCGTAACGGCTAATATGCAGTTTATACTTGGTATTGTAATCATTCTATTTGTGTTTTTACTGTTCCACATGCTGCTGCATTCCTATAAAAGGTACTTTGATGAAGTTTTGTTAGGAATCGATAAGCTCATGGAAGATGGGGGCCGCATATCCCTGTCACCGGAATTGGAAACGGTTGAATGTAAACTGAATTATGCCAAACAGACACTGAAAGCACGGGCCGATGAGGCAAAAAAAATGGAGCAGCAAAAGAATGACCTTGTGGTATATCTGGCCCATGATATTAAGACACCGCTGACTTCCGTAATTGGATATCTCAGTCTTTTGGATGAAAATCCTGATATGACAGATGATAAGAAAGCAAAATATGTTCACACTGCATGGGAAAAAGCGAACCGCCTTAGGATACTGGTGAACGAATTTTTTGAAATTACCCGCAGCTATTCAGAATCCACAACGCTCCATAAGACAAAAATCGATCTTTATTATATGCTCATACAAATTTCGGAAGAATTGTATCCGCAGCTGAGTACCTGCAAAAAACACATAGAAAACAATGTGGATGAGAACATATCTGTGTATGGAGATTCTGAAAAGCTGGCCAGAGTATTTAATAATATTCTGAAAAATGCCATTTCCTACAGTGAGGACAACAGTGCGATATCGGTATCCGCAAAAGAATTCCCTGAAAAGACGGTAATCCGATTTGAAAACAAGGGAAATATCCCAAATGATAAGCTTAACCTGGTGTTTGACAAATTTTATCGTCTGAACAGCGCAAGACAGAGTGACACCGGAGGCTCTGGTCTTGGACTTGCCATTGCAAAGGACATTGTTACCTTGCATGGCGGCCGGATACAGGCTGAAAGCAACAACGGATATACTGCCTTTATCATTGAAATCCCGTCAGCTGTATGTAAAGACCTCGGCATGGCGAGTTAAAGACGAAAAAATCGTATACTATAACTAAAAAAGTGCCTGTTCATCCATGGTATTGCAAATGTACCCGCGGGAGCAGGCAGCTTTTATAAGGAGAGTTATTATTATGCACAGACTAGTTTCAATGAGTATCGAAGTGGCAGCCGCATCCGTTGTACTGATCCCAATTCTGCTTCTGTACCAAAAATTGATATTCCACAATGTAATAAAGACATTTGTGTATATCATCGTCACACTCTATTTGACCGCCATGTGTTCGTTGGTCGGCTTTCCATATATAACGGGGCTGCATGTTGTGTTTTCTTATAATTTTATTCCCCTGGCCGGCATGATGTCTGGCCTTTCAGCCAGCTTCCTGAACATTTTGCTTTTTATCCCATTGGGAATACTGGTTCCATGCATATGGAGTGAATATAGAATGATGAAGAAAATGGTACTTTTAGGTTTTCTTACTTCGCTGAGTATTGAAGTCTTACAGATATTCACCTTTCGGGCAACCGATGTAAATGATTTAATAACGAACGTAACAGGTACCATCATCGGCTATTTCATCAGCAGAGTGATTATAAAGAAATCTCCTCAATTAGATAAGCTTGGAAGCTGGGAGGGTGAGCTATATCTTCTATATGGAACGGTTGCTGCAGTGATGTTTTTTGTTCAGCCACTGATTTACCCGTTCCTGTGGCGTTTGATACAGGGGGCCTGACGTTAGGCCCTGCAATCACATTTGTAATGTCGCTGCCTTAGGGTTTCCTTAGGAATTCATTTACTAATTTTTAGAAAAACGCTTATATGAAATTAAAACACTGCCTGTTCTTTCATGGTATTCTGAATATGCCTAAAAGAACAGGCAATTTTTATGAAGGGAGAATTCAAAGATGAATCCATATGAATAATCATTGTGCTGTGTACAAAAATACAGATTGCACGTTAAAACAGGAGGTGAAAATTGAAAATGAAGATGATACGGCAGGTCCTCACAGTCCTGGTTCTGACAGGAATGCTTTTCAGTATGACGGCCTGTGGAAAACAAACCAAAACCGAAGCACCCGAAGCATCCTACATCGCGAGCTTTTTTGATATACCGGATACGGTGGCGGATATCTCAAGGCTCCTGATAAAGGATAATACAGCTTATATGTGCTGCTTTGAAGAAAGTGGTATCTCCTATCTGGCGTCCATGACGGTTGGTGATGGTGAATTTCAACAACTGCCATTAGAAGTGGAGGCATCCACTTCCCTGTTAGATTTTGCATTTGATTCCAAGGGCAGCACATGGGCGGTTTGCATGGATGATACCGACCGCTATAGTCTTAAGAAATTTAATCGGGACGGGCAGGTAATCCAAAACATTGATTTAAACGAGGTATTGGAAACCACAAACGCGGCCGGGGCCGGCAGGGATTTGTTCCTGAGCATCGATGCGGAGGGATATATCTGTGTTGCGGAAAAAAGAGGAAATACATCCGCATATATATTTGATGATAAAGGGCAGTTTTTATTCCCCCTTACGTATGAGGGAAGTCTTCTGAACACAATAACAACGGCTGAAGGGAAGATTGGAGTCTGCGCATCAACAGCGAACCGGATGGATTATGAGCTGCTCACGGTGGATATGAAAAGTCGGGACTGGAATAAGGATAGGATTTACCTGAAAGCAACCGCGGGTCTGTATGGAGGGAGCAGCAATAGCTTCTACCGGTTTGATTCCTCCAGCCTGTATAGCTACGCTGCAGGCTCACAGGAAGGCAGGCATGTTTTCAACTGGTCGGACGTGGGACTTAGCGCATCGGATGTTCACTTGGGTGAACTTTCAGATGGAAGATTGATTGTGGTAGCTGCTTCGCCCAATCAGACTACGGCATTTACGTATGAGATGGCAGTACTTTCTCAGGGAGTGGATGAGCGAACCGTCCTGAGTATGGTGAGCTTGACCGCAGGACCAGGGGTCGTTCAGGCAGTTTCTGAATTTAACAAGACAAACAGCCAATACAGGATTGAACGGACGGAGTATTTTCCATTTGAGCAAAACGTGTCCGACGAGGAATGGGACAGTGCGGTTGTCAATCTGAATACACGGATTATTTCTGGTGATATTCCGGATATTCTGGATATGAGTAATCTATCGGTCCAGATTTACCATAGTAAAGGGCTGTTGGAAGACCTTTATCCGTATATAGAGAAGGACCCAATGCTCCATATGGAGGACTATTTTGAAAATGTTTTTAAGGCCATAAGCCTTGATGGGAAATTACCTTATATCACAGACGGGGCAGCTGTATCAACCATGCTGGCTGATGCAGACATCATGAAGGGAAGAACCGGGTGGACACTGCAGGATTTGGAGAATGTCCTGAACGCTTCCGGATCCAATTCCATAAGCAATATGTCGGGTGCACCTTTTCTTAAAGTCATGCTCCAGACGGATAACAGCTTTGTTGACTGGGCCTCGGGCAAGTGTTCCTTTGATTCACCTGAATTCATAAAATTACTGGAATTTGCCGGACGGATACAGGATAACAGTAAAAACGTCTTTGGAGGAGAAAATCTAAGCGGTACTTATGCAGCAGCATATGAAACCATCCTCAGTATTTACCAGATTACCCAGTATAGGGACTATTATCACGGAAACCTGGAACTGCTGGGCCTTCCAAGCAGCAGCGGTGAGTATCATGCCCTCAAACCCGAAGTGAAAATCGGAATATCTTCGGCCAGCGGGCAGAAAGACGGCGCCTGGGAGTTTGTCAGGACATTATTGACAGAAGAGCATCAGAAGTCCTGCAGCATGCTGCCGATTCATCAAGGCGCCTTTGATACAGTCATGCAGGCAGCGATTGACGGAAAATCAATCTGGACATGGCTTTATGAAAATGGAAAGGCAACAACGGAGGATGCTCAAGTGACAAGGCAGCTTCTAAGCAATGCCGCCTATGTGGTAAATGACAATCAGACGCTGGAACAAATCATACTGGAAGAAGCCCGGGAGTACTTTTCTGGGGCAAGGAATGCAAAGGAAGCGGCTGAACGAATCCAGAGCCGTGCCAGCCTTTATATCAATGAGCAAATGTAACATGAAATAGGGATAGAGAGGAGTTAGAACGATGAAGAAATATGTTGTAAAAAGAAAAACGGCCGGGCTGTGTGCAGTAATCTGTGCCGGTATGCTTTTATCTGCCGGGTGTGCTGGCTCAGATGCCAATACGCAGGCAAAAACCGGGACAACAGAAGTGTCCAGCAACCTGGAGAATGAATCTGTCACGTATCTCAGTATAGAGGCCGATCAGGAGGAAGTTACGAAGGAAACGGAGATGGTGAGTCCAGATGCTGCCGCCGAAGGAACTGATGCGGACCAAGGAGAAAAAGAGGCGGAAACCCTGGACACATTCACAGACGCGAGTGACATGATAGAATCTGCCGATGTAAGCGGGACAGCCGGCGGGTGCTCGGATGCGGGCTTTATGATGAATACCTCCCCCTTCGCAGACGGCAGTTCATCTTCCGGGGATGGAGGCAGTATAAAGATTGTTTATGCAGACGGGGCCGTATTTCAAAAGGGGCTTGTGAAATCAGACGGAAGCAGTTATTCTCTGAAAGACAGTGAAAAGAGTGGGCTGAAGGATAAAGACTTTGTATTATGTTTCGGAAACCAGCAGGAAGACGGTACTTTTTTGGCAGACAGAATCATTGTGATTGAATTCAACTAACCTGTAGGAGACGATACAGCTATGCGCTTACATATTGTAGAAAAAATGAATATGGTTTTAAAACAGCAAAAAAGCATGCTTGCTTCTGGAGAGAAATACAGGCCTCTCATAGAAAATCGTGTGCAGCGCATAGCTGTACATTCTATTGTTGCGTTTTTTACACTGATTTTTGTATGCACAATCATATCCCGTATTTCCCATTCCTTTACAACTGCCAGCATCCATGTAGCGACCCTGACAAGCGGGGCCTTAACGGACCGGGCTGAAGCAGAAGGAACGATTCAAGCAGCATCTGACAGGGGCATTACGCTGCCGGAGGGGCTTAAGGTCGTGGCGGTTAAGACAGGAAAAGGCAGTCAGGTAAACGCGGGTGATGCACTGCTTGAATTTGACGTTTCCTCCATTGAAGAACAGGCTAAGAAACTGGAAGATGAAATCCGTATCCTGCAATTGAAAATAGAGCTTTCCGGAAGTGAGGGCGGCAATGATGTAATCACGGCCCAACGTAATCTTGAGGATGCCAGGCAGGCGTATCATCGCTTATCTGAAAAATATGCCCGGCAAAACACAAGATTACAGGAAGATTATTCAAAGCTGGAAGAGAAGCTGGCGGCTGCCGAGACCAGAGATGAAAAGGCTGTCGCTGCAACCAGGCAGGACCTTATTGATAAAGCAGAGGCGGTGGTTAAGGAAGCAAAAGAAAATCTGGAGGATATCAAAGATGCGGCAGAGGAGGCTATCTATGACGCCAGGAGAGAGCGAGATGATGCCTCAGACCATCTGGATGCCTCAAGGGAGGCGTATCAGGAGTTGTTGGAGGCTTATAATCAGGCGGAACGTAATGTTAACGATGCGAATCAGGCGGTGAACGATATCAAGGAGGCGATTGCAAATCAGGAGCCTGGAGACACCTCGGATTATACCGAGGAGCTAAATGCAGCAAAAGAGGAGCTTTCCAATGCAAAGGAGGAATTGAAACAGGCCAAAAAGGAACTGTCAGGAGCAGACTATAAAACTTCGTCCTATGACAGTGCTGCAGATAATCTGGATGCCATTGAGGAGCGCTGGGATAACAGGATAGAAAGGGCCAGAGATACCCTCAGGGATGCAAGAGCAGCGCTGACAAAGGCAAAGAAGCGTACCGACTTTTCTGACGAAGCCGCGGTCATAGAAGCCCAGGCAGCGGTTGAGGCCGTAAAGGATACCTTGACAGAGGTCAGGCGTGAATCAGAAGACAATTGGTATCAGAGAGAAGAAGAACTTTATGAGGCACAAAGGGCGATTGAAGCAGCGCAGATAGCATTGGAAAATGCACAGAAGCAGACGGATGCGTCACAGAAAGAAGATGAAATCACAAGGATTACCTGCGGGTCTGAATTGGCTGAGAAAGAAAAAGCATGGCAATTGCTGCGGGAAATGTTGGCCCATGATGGGCAATTGCTGGCTCCGGCTTCCGGAACCGTATTAAGTACTGTGAAAAGAGGCGCTAAAACAGCAGCAGATGAGGAGGTAGTCACACTATCCTGTGATGACAGAGGATTTGTTTTTGAAGGAGTCCTGGATAAGGAATCTGCACAGCACTTTATAGCCGGAGACAAGGGGGAACTTTCGTTTCAAGCGGATGGAAGTACGCAGAAGATAGAGGTGGCGATTAATTCTGTCAGTACATCGGATGAGGAGGATAAGGTTTTTGTATCTGCAATTTTACCCGAGGGAAGTTATTCAGTTGGTCTGCCCGCACAGCTGTCATTGAGCAGGAAAAGCGAGACGTATCAAAGCTGTCTGCCTATTACAGCACTTAGAACAGATTCCAGAGGTGATCACGTGTTGGTGATTCGCAGACAGAATTCTGTGATGGGAACAGAGTGGGTCACTGCAAGGATTGATATCAATGTAAAGGACAGAGACAGTAAAATGATGAGCGTTGAGAGCGCGCTTACTTACTCCGACCAGGTGATAACAAGTTCAAATAAGGCGATAGCGGAAGGAGACAGGGTTCGTATTGAAAACTGACAAATATGTTCATTATATGGTGCCGGTGATATGGGCATTGCTGGCAGTTTTCTTTTGGTGCATGGCCTGCTCGTTCTACAGTTCGGCTATAAGCCTATGCTCAAGCGTGGGAATCAAGTGGGAAAACGGCGGCATCAGCCCCATCGCCCTCGTCAGGCAGCAGTCCTATGCAAAACAGGATGGCGCAGCGGAACAGCCGGAGGCCACATTATGGAAAATCCATCCGGACCAGGAAGTGAGGGCCGCGGATAAGAAAAGCATGATTGCAGATGCAGTTCTTGTTTTTGGGAACTGCAGGGATATTACAACAGCAATCATGCTTTATGGCTCCTTTCCGGCCCAATCTGACCAGTCCGGATGTGCGGTCAGTTCGGGTTTGGCATTCTCGCTATGGGGAAGCACCGAAGTTTTGGGGCTGCCGATAAAAATAGAAGGAAACGTGTTTTACGTCCGCGGCGTATTTAAGGAGGAGGAACCGCGGTTATTCCGCCAGGTGCAGGCTGAATCGAAAGAACCCTTATCCAATATGCAGCTTAATTTTTCCGGGACAGGAACCAGCGAAAGGGCCAGGCAATATCTTTCAGCCGCAGGGTTCCCGGAAGGAATGCTTCTTGAATTGCCGCTGATAGAATGGGGACTTGACATTTTTTTCAGACTGCCCGCCATGATTCTGTCATTGGGGATTCTTATTCGTGCCATAAGGCGTGGATGCAGGCTTTGGCACTACCCCCTGCTGTTGGCGTTCTATCTGCCGCCTGCCCTTGCTGTGTCAGCCGCATCCATCATTTGTATGGACCTGCCGGAAATGCCAGCCGGATTCATTCCCACAATGTGGTCTGACTTTGAATTTTGGCAAAATCTGTTTTTGGGACATTGGAAGAATCTGGTTGCCTGGATTCTGGCAGTATCCACCTTCCGGGATGTAGAGCTTATGGCCGCCTCGTTTATGACCATATCATTTTCCCTGGTCGCCTCTGTCTGTGCAGCCAAAGCAGCAATTCTAATATCGATACGCACTTATAGAGGTATGGTCTTAGGCTGTGCGGCATATACACTGACGCTTAGTTTGCTGTCTCTTCATATGGCATGGACCCGCAGTATGATGTTTTGCAAAGCAATGTATGTGATGCCCTGTTTGTGGCTCTGTGCAGATTTTATGTTTAACCGGCAGAGAGAGAAGCTTATCTGTGTTCCGCACGAAAGGAGATTTTCGGATGACAAAAGTAAACAGAAGAAAACAATATGAGGATTCGGTTCCTTTAAAAGAACGCATGGTGCCATGGCTTTTTTTGTCACCGAGCCTGTTTTTTGTAAGTATCATTGTACTTATCCCCCTTTTGGATGCATTCCGCCGTTCCTTTTTTATGGCTGCCAGTGATCGGTTTGTGGGATTTCAAAATTACGCGGCGGTCCTTGGCAATAGTGCGTTTAAGCTGGCCGCAGGAAATACCGTGAAATTTGCCGTTGTCTGCATTCCATTGTTGTTATTCATATCCCTGGCAGTTTCCCTGCTTTTGGCGGCCTACAAGGAAACAAGAGGTATTTTCAAAACCTCCTACCTTGTACCTATGGCAATACCAGTAGCTTCCATCGTCCTTTTGTGGCGCGTGATCTTTCATAAAAACGGACTGCTCAATGCCTTTCTTGCACTTTGGGAAAAAACACCGGTTGATTGGATTGGAAGCAGGGCTGCCTTTGGGGTACTGGTCTTTGCTTATCTATGGAAAAACTTTGGATATGATATGGTGCTGTGGTTATCTGGACTCAGTGCCATCAACCCGGCATTATATGAGGCGGCCCAGATTGATGGGGCAGGCAGCATCCGCAGGTTTGTACGGATTACGTTCCCCAATCTTATGCCGACGTTATTTACGATTACAGTGCTTTCACTGCTCAATTCCTTTAAGGTGTTCAGGGAGGCGTATCTGATAGCGGGAAGCTATCCAAATGACAGTATCTATATGCTCCAGCACCTGTTCAACAACTGGTACGGGAATCTGGACGTGGATAAAATGTGCGCAGGAGCCGTAATGATGGCACTTTTTGTATTTGTATTGATAATGCTGCTGCAGAAAATCTTAAACCGAGGTGACAATGCATGAAAAAATGGCTGATAGGGTCAATCCTTGTTTGTATCGCGGCCTTTATATGGCTTCCCCTTTGGATGTTATTATCCGGTACCATTATGGGCAGCGCAGAATTGTATGAAAATCTTGTTCCGGTCCTGGAAGGAGGCGAAGGGACTGCTGTGTGGCCGGTCATTGCGCAGTATCCGACTTTACAGGCCTATGTGGAGCTGCTCTTAGACACGCCTCAGTTTTTTACGGTATTTTGGAATTCCTGCAGGCAGGTTTTACCCATCATACTCGGGCATGTTTTGTTAGGCGCTCCCGCGGCATGGGCATTTGCGAGATTTCACTTTCGTGGAAAAAAGATACTCTATACCTTATACATTGTCCTTATGCTAATGCCGTTTCAGGTGACGATGGTTTCCAGTTATCTTGTACTAAACAAACTGAGGCTGATTGATACTGTATGGGCGGTCATCCTACCGGGGGCAGCGTCAACCTTTCCCATATTCATTATGACGCGTTTTTTTATGACGATACCAGAGGCGATTATGGAGGCGGCAGCCGTAGATGGTGCTTCCCCCTTCCAGACATTTGTATGGTTTGGAATCCCCCTGGGTGCGGCGGGAATCCTCTCAGCGGTAGTGCTGGGGTTTCTGGAGTACTGGAATGCCATGGAAGCGCCGCAGGCATTTTTAAAGAACCAGGCCCTTTGGCCGCTGTCATTATATATGGCCAATATCACCGTTGACAATGCAGGGGTATCGCTGATTGCATCACTCATCACACTGATGCCTCCTCTCCTGATATTTCTGTTCGGGCAGAGATATCTGGAACAGGGCATCATATCTTCCGGAATGAAGGATTAAAATAAGGATGGAACAGGTTATGGAAAAAGAGAGTCCGGCAGGAGAACTGCAGATACATAACGTAAATAAATGGTATCCGGGCAAGGTGCATGCTGTCATAGATATGAATATGGAAATAAATCAGGGTGAATTTATTGTTTTTGTCGGCCCATCCGGATGTGGGAAGACAACGCTGCTGCGTATGATTGCGGGGCTTGAAACGATCAGCGGCGGTGAGGTCATTATGGATGGGAGGGTCGTAAACAAGGTGCCGCCAAAGAATCGAGATATCGCGATGGTGTTTCAGAACTATGCCCTCTATCCCAATATGAAAGTAAAAGACAATATTGCATTCCCTCTTAAAATGCGTCATACTGGAAAACAGGAAACCAAAAGCAGGGTGGCAGAGGTAGCGCGAAAGCTGGAGTTAGACACATTACTTGAAAGAAAACCGGGAGCTCTTTCCGGCGGCCAGCGCCAGAGAGTGGCCCTGGCCCGTTCCATGGTGAGAAAGCCGAAGCTTTTTCTGATGGATGAGCCATTAGCAAATCTGGACGCCAGACTCCGAACAGAAATGCGGAGAGAAATCATAACCCTGCAGAGGGAACTGGGGGTTACAACCATCTATGTTACCCATGACCAGACCGAGGCAATGACGATGGGAACACGTATTGCTGTTATCAATGAAGGGGTTCTGCAGCAGTTTGGAACGCCGCAGGAGGTATACAGGCATCCTGCAAACCTGTTCGTTGCGGGCTTTATAGGCTCTCCCAATATGAACTTGTGGGATACAGAGCCTGTTGCGGAACAAGGGCATTGTTATCTGACTCTGGGTCATGCCAGGATTCCCATGGATAAAAGAAACCTGCCGCCGGATTCCCTAAAGGGCGGAATAAAGGCCGGCATTCGCCCGGAACACATAATGCCTGCCGCTTCAGGGGAACCCGGCGCCATACAGATGAAAATCAATATTCTGGAAAATACCGGCCGGGAGATGGCGGTTTTTCTTACGGCTCCCGGGATGCCAGAGCTGACAATGATAACAGGAGCCAACTTCTCCGGCCAGCCCGGACAGTCGGTGTCGGTCCGTTTGCTATCTGAAAAAATCCACCTATTCCATAAAGAAACCGGGCAGGCATTATGAAGATGGAAGATGCTATGCAGTAAATCCGGTTCAGCTAGCAGGCGAAAGTCGCGCGGGGATAATGGTATGATACAAGCGTTTTATTAACAAGCGATAGCTTCAAATGTACAGATTTATACGGCAACGCATCCGGTGGAATTAGAGGAACGTTTGACACCTGATTGGACGCCGGAGAGCGGAACCCATTTTTGCCGGGTTTATGCGCTTTCGGTTGAAATTGGAGATGGATGCTGGATTGGAGGGGGCGTCATCATTCTCCCTGGGATTAAAATTAGAGCAGGCAGTGTGATTGGGGCGGGCAGCGTTGTCACTCGTGATATTCCACCCAATTGTGTGGCAGTTGGGAATCCGTGCAGAGTCATGCGTAAAATAAATGAGGAATCCTAAGATGATTAGATTGGTGGCGTTTGACTTGGACGGAACGATAGGAGCATACATAGATAAAGAAGGTACCTTGGATAGATCGAGTGATTGGTAAACACATCTATCGCAAATCAGGCGTATGAAATCATCCAAAGAGATGGAGTTTTATCTGAAGAGGAAAAGGCAGACTTAAAGGATGTTGTCTCTGAATTAATGAAAAAGAGCCAGAAACAAGCGAAAATGGACGTTTCCATGGAGGACGTAACAAAACTTCTGAATAGTTAACTTGCAATGGACAAATAAACAAATCGAAATTTGTTCAGCTTTCTTAAGCTTATAAATATCCTATTAATGGACTATTCTTTGATAGAATCATGAAGTGGAGCGGTGGAAAGCGGCAATGGAGCATAAACGGGTACTGATGGATTTCGGCGCGGAAAGAGGAGGGATAAAAGCCGGTCCAGAGAATTTTTTGATTTTCACTGGGAGTATCTTCTTCCCCTGAAACGGGAGTGGTTCTTAAACCGTCCCGGCACGGATGTACTGCGTGTGGATACCATGGACCGGGAAACGATGGGGAAAGCGGTCCTGAAATGGGTAGATACCGTAGCGAATAATCACTGAGAAAGAAATGCAAAGAAGTGGGTGACCGGAACCGGGAAATCCTTAACGATATGACAGATACGCATTATGTGATGCCAAACGGAGTGGCAAACAGGTAAGAATTTAAAAACGCCTTGTCGTCATCGACAGTGGCAAAGGAAACGGTTTATGAAAAAAACATTACTTAGTTTTTTAATAATGATGAGCTTACTTTTAGTTGGATGCACAGCAGCCGAAAAAAGTAAATACGGGACTGATGTGGGGGAATTGCCGCCTGCGCTCATTATGGCGGGACAAAACTTTTTTGCGAACACGATGTCCATTGATGAACTCCCCGAGGATTATGAATATATGGGTGATTTGACAGACGAGGAGGCAAATGATACAGGGTTAGCGGGTTGTAAGTATTATGCCAATAAATATATCAGTTCTTTTGACGAGTTCTATGTGTATCAAGAATGCGGAACGCCTATTGGCGAAAATGCGGCGGAAAATACACAACGTCAATGGTCTTATGTTAAATGGGTTCGTGAAGGATTTGAGAGAAATTAAAGTGCCAAATTACAGATTAATGAGTTAATATGGAATTCTAGATTCAGGAGGTGTAGAACCATTGAAGTTAAAAATCGTTGGAAGCGGCGGGATGTCAATCATTCCGAGTTCATTTTGCAAATGCAAGATATGTCAGGAAGCCAGGCAAAAGGGCGGAAGGTACGAACGGTTAGGCCCCAGCCTGTATATTGATGATATAAAAATGTTGATAGATACACCGGAAGAGATTGCGGTAGCCTGCAACAGACAAAATATAACTGAGGTAAAGCACCTTTCGATTTCTCACAGTGATCCGGACCATGTCAAAGGAATGAGAATTGTTGAGAAAATAGGCTATGATTTCATTCAAGAAAAAAGTATGCCTATCGGATTTTATGCTCTGCCGGAAGTGATAGAAGATATTAATCGAATGAATGGTGACTGTCTTAAATATTACGGGGATATCCTTCAGTGTATTTCTGTTAGGGGGACCTCTCATATAAAAATAGACAATATTGATATAGACCTGATAAATAATAATCCAGACAGAAATATAACCTTTTATGTTATAAGGGAGAGGTCTAAAAAAGTCATCTATGCATGCTGCAACCCGAAACCATTTACGCATAATGAATTGTATTTTGACGCCGAAGTCATGATTATCAGTCTGGTTTCTGATGATGGCATATTAGGAGATGGGACAACGCTAAAGGAAGCACCATTTAAGGATGAAATATGGGGAAAGTCATATGGCTATTACAATGAACTGGAGAAGTTGTGGTAAATCAAAGACTCGTCAGTCCCTATTGGAGAACTGACGAGGTTGTAATCAATAATGATTTGTATTTGCTTCAGCGATAGCTTTAGTTTGGTGAACAGTACCCCAGGGATGATGAGGCGGTGCATAAATCGAATATAATTTTAATGGAATATTGCCAGTATTTATTATATTGTGCCAGATTCCGGCAGGAACGAATATGGCGCTGTCTACAAAGACTGGTTGTTGAAAATTTAAATTGTCCATTTGCTTACCCATTTGGACAACCCCGCGACCAGATTCAATATGCAAAAATTGATCATCGTCTGGATGCACCTCTACGCCTATTTCCTCACCAGCTGGTATACTCATCAGAGTAAGCTGCAGGTTGTTACCTGTCCATAAGGCAGTGCGAAATGTGTCATTATTCATAGCAGCATTGCTAATATTAATAGTAAATGGATTTGGGCCGTAATCAGTAGCCACATTTGATTGGAATCTTGGGTAGGAAGCTCCTGAGAAATAGGAAGGCGAGTTAGTATATTGATTGTTAAGCACTTTAGTCTCCAAGGCATTCTTTATAATATTATATGAAAAAAGTTGATTAATGACAACGTTGTTTAATGATAAGTATCGTTTTACAACAAAACGTAGCAAACCTTGTGAAAAATAGCTGTTTTGTGTAAGCGCATGGTTTAGAGTATTTCATGGAACAGCAGAGAGAAGAATATGAAAAAATGAAATAGTATCCCCCAGTTTGTAAGTCTGAAAAACTGGAATTTGTGCGGAGGAATCAACAGATATGAAAAGATACATCGCTTTTTTGCGTGGTGTTAATATAAGTGGCAAAAATAAAGTACCGATGGCTGAATTAAAGAAGGGCTTTGAAGAACTTGATTTCAGTGAAGTTAAGACATATCTGAACAGTGGGAATGTGGCTTTTTCAAGCGATGAAGATAACATAGAGGTGCTTACAAGCCAGGCTGAAACAATGATAAACAGGAAATTTGGTTTGGATATTCCTGTTTTCGTCATTTCAAAAGGAAAACTTGAGGATATTTTACAGAATGCTCCTGAGTGGTGGGGCGATGAGAAGAAAGAGATTTATGATAATCTGATTTTTATTATGCCTCCAGCCACATTTGCTGAAGTATGGGGCGAAATTGGGGAACCGAAGGAAGAATTAGAGAAGATCAAAGAATATAGAGAAGCGGTGTTCTGGTCCTTCAGCCGAAAAGATTATCAAAAGACAAACTGGTGGCCAAAGACTGCAAGCGCGAACATCAGCAGTAAGCTGACGATTAGAACCGCAAACACTGTTAGGAAAATAGTTGGGATGTAATCGTGGCGTCAGTTCCAGCGGTGCTATGACCTTAAAAGAGAAGATAGTGTCCAGTTCCATTAATGGAAAGGAGGAGTAGAAAAATGTCAGTTGATAGAATTGACGTTTCTGCTGCAGAGAAAATTATTAATCAAATGGGATTGGTTTTTGCGGGAATATCATCATAATGCAGATGAATGACTTCAGAAACACGCATTCCGGAAGAATACATCGCTGCAAACATAGCTTTATATTTGATGTCAGGGGTAGCATCCAACAGGCGGCCGATTTCAGGGGCAGTCAGTACCGTTGGAAGCTTGTGTCCCAGAATCATACGTGGAACCGTGATATCATCCCAAAGGATATGCAGGACATTCCGATAGAAAAAACGGATGGCAGAATTATAAAGATTCAGAGTTGTGGCTTTCAGCCCTTCCTCTTTTTCGCAAGCAGAAAATTCCTGACATCCTGGCAGGTAAGTTCTTCCGGATTTTTATCTTGATATTTCAGAAAGTAAGAAACATAATTTTTATAGCAGTTGATGGAACGTTCTTTGAGGTTACGGATTTTTCCGGCTTCCGCAAGCTGTTCTAAATATTTTTCGTACATAATAAAATCCTCCATGTAAAATCAGTAATAATCAAAACACTGCTATACACGGAGGTGCATTTGGGTCATAAAACCGCTTGCCAACCAAGCGGAAGGGTGGTATTCTTTTCATAGGCAGTGGAAAGGTCGATCCTGTTTGATTGTTTTGTTGTGGTGACTTAACAATACTACTTTTAGGACTTGCTTTCCACTGCTTTTTGTTATAGAAAGCAGAAAATCGCTATGCCACAGCCTTGGCAGGCCATCGCGCAGCGATTTTGTTCAATTCCAGTATGTAAGTGCCGGCAGCATTTTCCCGTCCCATTGTAAAACAGCATAATCACGGTATACAATGAATCGATATAGTATTCTATTTTAGATGGCACCTTTAATATAGTCAAATAATGCAAAATTAAAAGGATAAGTATTATTTTAGTTGATAGAATGAGGAGATGCAGGATGAAAGATATAATTAACTTTCTTGAGGCGAACGTAAATGGAAAAACGCTGTATACAAAGGAACTAATTTACAAACTGGAGGATGGTGCGTTGCAGGGCGTATATTCTGACCAGATATCCTTTTCTAATCTTAAATATTCCCAAAGCGGATTCCAGCTGGATATGTTCATTGTATCTAACGAAAAAATATGGCTTATGGGACCGAATGGACAACGGGAAAAATTGCGAAAGGATTTTAGCGCTGTTTCATTATTTCGCTTTGAACTGGCACAACGTAAAAGCACCAATGCTGTTACAGGCTGTTTTCGATTCATATCTGCTTCTGGGAAACAGGTAGCGGCAGAAGCTATTATAAGTGGTATCTATGATATACGCATTGAAGATGATGTGTTAAAATTCTATGAAAATCAAGCATTGTATCGCGATCAGCCCATACAAGGTGAGAGCTTCAAACCTGTAGCATTTCAGGCAGAACATCGTTTTTATAGTAAAGATGGAAAACTACACTATGAATATGATGGAAAATGTTTTGACGTGGATACAAAAACAATGCAGCGCTTCAATAGTCCCGATATCTTTCCGCCATTTATTTCAGTAGAAAAGTAACCGCGGGTATGCAGGCGAGTGAATGCTGACCGTTTTTTGTTCAATGTGATATAGCAGGAACGGAATAGTCCTTGACTAAAACATATGGTGGTATAGTAAAATGAAGTATGTGATTGAAATTGAGCAAACCGAGGGAGTTATGAGTGATAAATTCACAAAAAGATACTATGAACTTGAGCATATAACAGAAATATTATTGGGATGCAACTGTTCCACAGCCATAGGTGTATATCCTGATAGTGTTGTCTGCAGATTGGTATGTGTCAAACCCTCAAGCCTATTTATCCCCATTTATTGTAGTATCAATAACCAAGCTTATGAGGAAGTTATTGAGAAACTAAATTCTATAACGAATGATGAAATATCAAAGGTGGAAGTAAAGCTATCTTTAGAAGAATTTACCCATGAAAATTATCAGATAATTAAAATAGCAAAAAAAGAGGGGAATGTTAGACCAAATCCATTATAATGAATCAGAATTTAGGTATGTGGGACTCAATATGCGGATGAGAGTGTTGGTGAAGCAGTAAATTTAAAGCCAGAGGGATTGGATATGGAAACAAGACAGGAGAAGCGGGCTGGTAATCAAACATTGAAAAAAAAGAAGTGGTATCAGGATATCCTTTTATGGACGGTGGGGATTATTTTGGGTCTGCTTATGCTGTTGCAGTTTTCAATCTATCTCATATTCCGTCCGGAGCATCCTATTACCTGGGAGGATAAGAGAGCGGTCATAGAATATTGCGAATATAAGTATAGCGGAAAAGCAGCAATAAAGGAGAGCGATGCAATTCAATATGGGGTGGACCAGACCAGATTTGACGAATATACGGTACAGATGGATTCGGATCTTTTCCATGTAAATGTCTCTGTTACGGATTTTGATTGGAGCGGGTCCGGGCACCATAATATACATAAGTCCATTATGGGAGATGACAGGCAGTTAGATAAAATCCGGGAGGCCATGGTGCAGATGCTGATAGAACAGATGTCTCTGCCGGAACCGGATCGGGTTGTGTTTCGTGTCAGTACAGCCTATGAGGATAAATATAATACAAGTATACAAACCTATTATGATGGCTCCAATATAAGAGAGGTGTATAACAAAGAGGGGATTGATGCGATTTTTCTCTATAAGGATATTGACCTTTCACAGTACCAGGACCAAAGGGGTATCCTTCCATATAATAGTGCTTCTGGGGATTATTTTGGCAGGCTGCTTTTGTGTGAGATAATGGATTCGGGAGTCATGGATGATTTTGGTTATGATTCGGATACTGTGGTTGATGCGTTGGAGTATACAACAAAATATAATGGAAGGAAGTGGGTTGAGATAGTAAGGCACGGTCCATTGGAATAGGGGAAAGGTGCATTTCCGAGAGAGGTGATAAAACATTTATAACGAAATATGGCGGACAGCCCAGTTTGTAAGGTTGATTAATTAGAAGGTGCGGAGGAATATTATGTTCAACGATGGAAGAAGCAAAAAGGTTATTTTTATTGCACATTGCCTTTTAAATCAAAATGCCATTTCTGATGGAACGGCAGTTTATCCTGCAGCATTTAAAGATATTATTGATTTCTTCTTAAATGCTGATATTAGTATTGTCCAAATGCCCTGTCCAGAGTTTTGCTGTTTGGGACTGGATAGGGGCAATATTCATGGTGCTGATAGCCCAGTCGTGGTAGAGAATACAAGAATACGTTCAGCAATGAAAAATGATAGCACGAATATGAAGCTATCGAGGCTGGCTGATTATGTAGTACAACAAATCATAGAATATAAAAAATATGGATTTGAAATCATCGGGATTATCGGGGCCAACCGTTCTCCTAATTGTGGCGTAGAAACAACCTCAGACAATAATGCAGAAATCAATGGAATGGGACTCTTTGTAGAAAAAATAGTTAATCAACTTTTGCAGGAAAATATGTCGGTTCCAATGATAGGTATAAAAGGAACTGATAATATACAGGAAAAACTTCATCAGTTGGTGAATCGGGAATTGTAGATAAAGAGCGGGCGATGCTGTCCATCGGGCGCTTTGCTGTACTTCCTTATCTGAGAAATTGCTTTTCCGGTGGTGGGGGGGGGGTGGTTCGATGAACAAGGTAATCCTATTTGGCCGCCTAATAGAGGATTTGATGGAGAACCTGTAACAACAACTTTACAACCGGGAACAGATGCTGGAGGTGGAAGAGGCGATAAAAGGCATCCTGCCTTACTTTCAATGTACCCTGATGACGATGCCGGGAATTGATATTGTCACAGCGGCAAACATCCTGTCAGAAATCGGGAACATTGAGCGTTTTCCAAATGCCAGTAAGCTGGCAAAATTCGCCGGGATTGCTCCGGTAAATTTTTCATCAGCAGGGAAAGGCAAGGATATGTGCCCGAAACAGGGAAACAGGCGGTTACAGGCCATATTTTATTTTCTGGCGATTCAGATGGTGCAGGTAGCCCCCAGCGGAACGGCGAGACATCCGGTATTCCGGGAATATTTCCAGAAGAAACAGGAAGAGGGAAAGAATAAACAGCAGAGATAGGATACACCCATGTTCTTTTTCTGCTTGTAAAAATAGGACTGAAAAAGCAATACTTTGTCGTAAAATGGTTTACTTAGGAACACTGAATATGTTAAAATAGTCTTGTGTAACAGCAAGGAAGAAAGAAAAAAGGATGCAAAGTTGTGAACCCTCTAGTAAATGAAGGAGGGTGATGCCTATGAGCGTCATAGAAGTATTGACATTATTGCTTGTGATATTTGCGGCATTGTCATACATAGACAATAAACACAACAAAAAATAGCATCCTCCAAACCGCCTAAAGTTTTAGGATGCTATTTTGCACTTAATACTGAGGGCATCAGATTTTGTATCTGATACTCTTTCTAACTTGATTATACACAAGGCACTTGAAATTTTCAAGTGCCTTTTAAAATTTTACAGAGAATGATTGATTTGTCGAATATAAAAATACTTTCTCGTCTTATTGACGGAAGAAAAACCGGAGTAACTTTAGAACAAACCGATACTGTTATTAATCGAGCATTGGGAAAGTATGGTGGAACTTTGCCGGAAAAAGTTGAGATTTGGACAAATGAAGGAATAATAAGGCGATGATATAATGGCAAGAATGACTTGTACTTGTGGGGCAAAATTAGATAATCATGAAGCTCCAAATGATGTAGAACTGAGGGTTTATACCGATAAGGAATGGGAAGATATTTTTGATGGTGAAAGTATACAGCCTTGGATGATTCCTTTACCTAAGTATAATGTTTGGAGATGTCCAGCATGCAAGAGAATTTATGTATACGAAAAAGGTAATGATTCGCCTATTATGGTCTATTGTTTAGAAAAAGAGTGATATACATCGCCCGGCTTTGCCGGGCAATGTCCCTGCCTGGGTGGCGCAACATCATAATACGCCTTGAAAGTCGCATTGTTCTTTACAACGTTATGAGCTGCATTCATGAGGGCAGACCGAAGTACACGTGACCCTCGCTTGGACATACGGGTTCTTTTGGCCTGAAAGTTTCCAGACTGATATACGGTTGGATCCAGTCCGGCAAATGCAAGCAGTTTTCCTGGCGTTGAGAACCGGAGGATATCACCGATTTCGCCCAGAATCATCCCGCCATTTACGGTTCCAATGCCGGGAATGGTCATGAGTACAGAGTGCAGGCAGGTGAAAAGATCTTTCGTAAAGTGTCCATGGGAGGATTTCACAAGGAGATTGGAGAGATGAGTCAGGTGCAGGGAAGCAATGCTTTTTGGCATAGGAGCCTCTTTTTAGAGTGCATAGACAGCTTTCTGATGCAGACCGGATTTGAAAAAATATTGAAGTTCCGGAAAGACCTGATCCATATAGGAAGTCAGTTGTATTTTTAAACGGGTACGCTGTTTGACGGTCTTCTGGCGGAACCAGCCAAGTTCCTTCAGCTCAATATAATCCAGATCCTCCAGGGTAGAAAAACTGGGGGAGTCCTGCAGTGGCGGGGAGATTTACGCAGGAAGACCCTTACCGGGGAGACGGGCTAAACCTGTATGCATACTGCGCAAACAATCCAGTTACCTATTCCGACCCAAGCGGCTATGCCTGCAGTTTCAATGCTCAGTCGGAAGAAAATGCGGTACGTGAAAATGCCACGTTACAGGCAGATGAGCCAAGCAGAACGCAAGGGAATGTTGAGGGAGGAAATGAGCCTGGAAAAACTCTATAGTTTTCGGATTTAAATCATCGGCAAGGTGCTTCTTGCGTACAATAGTGAGAAAAGGGCATAATGATAATGCATCTTACAAATGTTCAATTATAAATGAATTTGTAAAATAGGAATTACAAACTTTACAAGAACAGGGAGATGTGATATTGTTGGTTTATAAAAACTATGCGGAGGTATAACAGATGATTGAACGAAATGAATATCTCGAAAATTTAATTAGTTTTAAAGATAAAAACCTAATAAAAGTAATAACCGGAATTCGCCGCTGTGGTAAGTCAACGATGTTTGAATTGTATCAGTCCTATTTAAAAGAGAATGGAGTAGAAGAGGAACAAATCATAACCGTTAATTTGGAGGACGGGGATTATCGCGGTATTCGCACATCAGAGAAGCTATATCAATATGTGGAAAGTAAACTGGTAAAGAGTAATAAAAACTATGTATTTTTAGATGAAGTGCAGCAAGTTGAAAATTTCCAGGAAGCAGTAGACTGGCTTTATGTAAAGAAAAATGTGGATTTATATATTACGGGGTCTAATGCGTTTCTGCTTTCCGGAGAACTTGCCACATTGCTCTCAGGCAGGTATGTTGAGATAAAAATGTTTCCCCTTTCTTTTAAGGAATATATATCAGCATACCCTGGAAACACAAATACGGGTGCACTGTATATGAATTATTTACAAAACAGTTCTTTTCCAGGAGCTCTTGAACTTGCAAGAAAACAGGATATCAGAGTTTATCTTGAGGGAATTTACAATACAATCTTACTCAAAGATATCGTTACCAGAAAGAAAATATCTGATCCATCTATGCTTCAAAGCGTGGTGGAGTTTATGTTTGATAACATTGGAAATATGTATTCCTCTACTAAGATTGCAAATGCAATGACATCATCAGGGAGGAAAATCAGTGTACCTACTGTGGAAAACTATCTTTCTGCTCTTTGTGACAGTTTTATTCTATATAAGGTAGGAAGATATGATATAAAAGGGAAGCAGTATCTCGCTACAGGAGCGAAATACTATGTGGCGGATATAGGGCTTCGTTATTTTATATTAGGCACAAAGCAGGCAGACATGGGGCACATCTTAGAGAACATTGTTTACTTGGAACTTATAAGACGAGGTTATGAAGTCCATATAGGAAAAGTTGGAGATGCTGAGGTTGATTTCATTGCCATAGGCGCCGAAGGGGAAGAATATTATCAAGTATCTCAGACCGTATTGGAAGAGCAGACACTAAAGCGGGAACTTTCATCACTGGATGCAATAAAAGACCATAATCCGAAGTATCTTCTTACTATGGATTATACGCCACTGACATCCTATAATGGTATCAAGCAGGTTAATGTTTTGGAATGGCTTCTAAAGAAATAGTCAGAAATATCTGTTGCTAATGAGACACAGGAGTTTGTGGAGGATTTTGTGCGAATAGGATAAAGGTCCCATGTATGCTATTTTTACGCTGAGGAGGGAAGGTTTTTATGGAATGGAAAAGTAAAATAGAAGATGAATGTCCCCGTGGGGAAACGCAAGCGGGCGGCATCGTGGAAGTGCCGCCCGCTTGTCTTGCTCCATCTATGGACAAAATGTCTCGAAGCTAATAGGGGCGTTTCTGATAGTGGCCTCGGCCTCACCTGTGGTGGTGAAGTCAAAAACCTCATGGAGCTCCGCCATCAAGCGCTGAATGTCGGCGGGCTTGAAGCCGCAGCTTGCCATCGCCAGGATTACATAGCCGCGACACGCCCCCTCGCTCCAATCCTGGGTGAGCAGGGCCGCCAGTTCGGGATCGTACTGCATGGTGTGACCGGCGTGGATTTTCACGAGGAGCCGCCGGAGCTCGTCCGGCCAGGAGCCGCGGAACAGGCGGCTGCGGTTTGCCGCCAGCAGGGCCTCCGTGTTCCCGGCCTGGGCCTCGCGCACAACGGCCTGCAGGCCGGGGCGCTCCAGCATCGTGCCGGGAAAGCCCGCGTCCAGGTAAACACCCGCGATTTCCATGCCCTTTTTCGGTGCCGGTCTATTCTGTTCTCTTTATTTCAAACCTCGCAAATTCCGATTTTCCAAATTAATGCTCCCTTATCTTGCTGTCCAGCACTACTGGACATTTTGTCTCGATGTGCAGAAGATGTCTTCGAATCAATACAAGCACAGTGTCATTACATACGTTAAATCGTGTTTTGTTTCCACATATAGGGCAAAATACTCATTTGCTTTTTTTGGCTATTTGTTTTGCCAATATAAATCAAAGACTTCCTTTCAACCCTATTTCCTGCGCCCGCTCTTTCATACCCTCAATCGTTTCCCGAATAACGTCATCCAACTCCATTTCCAGCATTTCACAACCGCTGCGGATTGTATCACGATTTACACCTGCAGCAAAAGAACGATCCTTAAATTTCTTCTTAACGGACTTAACTTCCAAATCAAGTACGCTTTTAGTCGGACGCATGAGACAGAGGGCATTGATTAGGCCAGTCAACTCATCGATAGTGAACAGCACTTTTTCCATCTTACTTTCCGGCCTTGTTTCAGTACAAATACCATAGGCGTGGCAATTCATGGCACGAATATAGGTTTCATCAATCTCTCGTGCCCGCATGATCTCCTCCGCTTTTCGACAATGCTCCTCCGGGAATTTTTCGTAGTCCAAATCATGAAGCAGACCAGCGCCCCCCCAAACCTCTTCATCTTCACCGTTTAGGCGGGCAAAGTGGCACATGACTGCCTCAACTGCCAATGCGTGTTTCCGTAAGGCCGAAGTTTTTGTGTACTCAGTCAGCAGTTCCCATGCCTCTTCTCTCGGTAATTTCTTTTCCATTCCTTAGAACCTCCTAAAATTTTTAATGATTAAATGCTACAAACATCCCAATGGGGAGTATATGGCATCTTTCAAACAATATACGACAAGTAGCCCTATAACCGCATACGGGAGAACCGTTCCCAAATATGTAACGTACAGCGGCGGAGTTTTTCCTTCCGGGAAAATTAGGAATGGAAGAAATCTTGTTAGCATAGTACCCAGTACAACAACTAAAATTGTAATTATTTCTTGAGCGGTTGTCATTGTACCACCTCCTTCTCGTTTTCCTTTTTGGTTAGTGTAAAGCATAGCACTATTAGAGCCATCGCCGGTAATATGAAGAGTTCACTACCAAAAAGCAACAGACAGACCAAAGTACAGCCAAGCCCAGTATAAGCGGGACGATGACTTTTGTTTTCTTCCCATTGATTGATGAACATGACAACAAATAGCGCTGTCATAACAAACTCGATCCCTTTAGTATTGAAGTGAATGACATATCCCAGAAGTGCGCCCAAGGTTGCCCCGCAGACCCAATAAATTTGATTGAGAGCTGTTACAAAAAACATGAACCAGCCTTTGTCTATATCTGGAGGTGGTGTCACGGTGCAGTTGATTGTAAATGACTCATCGCACATCCCGTAAATCAGATAAGGTTTTTTCCAACCAACGTTTTTGTGTTTTTCCAACATGGAGAGCCCATAAAATAGATGACGAGCATTTACCATCAATGTTAGGAAAAATGCGTATAGAGGATTAAAAGCTGACAGCAGCAAATTGACAGTGACAAATTCCATAGAACCGGCAAAAATAAAAAAACTCATTAACATTGGATAAACAAAGGAGAAACCTTTACTTTTCATAAGGAAGCCATAGGACATTCCCAGGAAAAGGAATCCAACACAAATTGGTATTGTATAAGGCAAGGCGGCCTTAAACGCTTTCATTTGCTTTAGCTCCTTATTGTTCTTGATTTTTCCCCAAAAGTCTTCTATAATATTGTGTATTATAGTAGGCGACTGTTTGACATGCCGGACATACTGTATTTTTTATTTTACAACTGTCTGATTTATCTGTCAAGTGGCGGGAGGAAATTTTATGGAGCTTGGGAAAATCATAGCGATAAATCTAAATGAATTAAGAACAGAGCGGAACCTAACACTGGGCCAATTATCAAAAATTTCTGGAATAAGTAAGGCCATGCTATCCGATATAGAAAAAGGTAATAGCAATCCAACAATCAATACACTCTGGAAAATTGCAAACGGGTTGAATGTGCCATACACAAGACTGATGGAGGGAATAGAAAAGGAAGCAACTGTTATCAGGAAATCTGAGCCAACCGTTCAAACCGGCGAAACGGACCATTATCGTATATATTGCTACTTTACAAACACACCTGTCAGAAATTTTGAATTGTTCTATGTTGAATTGGATGCCCACTCGTCCAACGCGACTATCGGACATTCGGAAAAGGCACAGGAGTATATCTACGTTATCCAAGGTGCGCTCGTTCTTCAGACTGATATGGGGAATCATTTACTAAATGCAGGTGATGCCCTCGTTTTTGACTCGTCTATCGGACACACCTATATCAATGATCAGGACACGCTCCTTACTTTTATTGTTATAAACTATTATCCGAACTAATCTACTCTGGAGACTATGCTCGTCTAAAAATCAAAGGGCGCGCAAAAAACGCAATGGCGGGGCGCTGTTCCAGGGCGGCGGCGATGGCGGCGCGGAGCCGGGCCTGATAGGACGGCTGCCACCCGGCCCGTTTCCGCCTGATACTGGCTTTTGGTGAGCAAAAACTCGTCGGGGGCCGTGGCCGGGTCGCAGAGGTAGGCGGACACCGCCCCTAGCTTTTCCGGGTACAAGCCATAGTCGAAACGGCCTTTCAGGCTTTGCAGGGCCGTCCGCTTGGCGGCGGGTAAACCCGCTTGAGCCCCTTTCCGGCAGCTCGTTTTCCTAATAAAACACAATCATATTTAGTTTATAATAATGATGAGTTTGTTGGTGAGGGCGGTGTAAGCTTCTTCCAAGTTATGCCTACTTATCATAATCCAAGTGGGAGGAAAGCATATATAATGAATTTGTACACAAAACTGGATTATAGAAGAAATGGAATAGCATATAAAACTTTAGATATGCTTATTTGTGACACAAGGCAAAAGCCCTAAAATGGCTTCCCGCTTATTTCAATTTTTAAAAAGAATGTGAGTGCAAGTTCGGGACATTTTATCCCGAAGCCCGGTGAGGGACGGAGGAGGTAAGTTTCATATACCCCCTGTCTGCTGATTGCTAATGGGAGCTGCTTTGGAAACACCGGACAACAAAACAGGCGGCATGCGCCCCTCTTCGGGAGCATACCGCCGTCTGTTATCAGCATACCGTTTCCCGGTCTGCGTGTAGTTCCTTGTAAACTGACGGAATGGCCCCAGACCTGCAGGAATCCCATAAGGATGATTATTTCAGTGTCCCGGAGGATGATAACCCGCTGAGAGGATGGCTGCATGCTGCAGACCACAAATGGAAGCCAGTGAGGACTGCCAACCGGAACTAAGCGGTTTTTGCGCCATACCCTTGGCTATTAACCGTCCGGCTGGACGCGGTAGCCGCCATGCTCTGCGTGATATTCGATTTACACATTCTTTGTTAGGCTGGGGATTGAGAAAATTCTCAACAGGCGGAGCGTATATTCCTTTCTAGTGCTTGCAGCTAACAACTAATATTTTTCTGGAACTCGAATATTAGCTACGTTATGAAACTTATATTTTTCCACCATGTTTTTTTTCATACAAATCAAAATATAACGGTAGCAATCAGCCATACCATCCGCAAAGGAACTTGCATTTCCCTCATATAATTGCCGAAGTGCGGTAATGGCTTTTTTGTTCAGATGAGAGAGAGTATGCCTCTTGGACGGATAGTAAGCAAAATGATGTCCCCATTCAAGAAGGTGATTGGTTTCGGACAGTATAACATATAAAGGTTCTAACGTGGTATGTTTCAATACGGCTTCTTGAATATCTGCTAAATAAACAGAACCTGGTGAAGTAAATCTGTCTGTTAACTCGTCCAATTCTTCTCTGGTAAACCGCGCTGCCGCGGCTAACGCCGCCGGACGGATAATTAATACCATTAGCTGCAAGGCATGAAGATAACGTAATGCTTTTTCTACATATCCGGAATTAAGAGCCAGCTGATGAAGTTTCGTATCATCCGGTTCTATGACTATAGTGCCTTTACCGTTTGATTTTTTTACGAATCCCCGCTGTTCGAGTTCTGACAATGCCTTTCTGACTGTCGATAAAGAGACATCGTACTGGTTAGCCAGCTGCTTTTCATATGGAAGATATATTCCAACAGAATATTCTCCAAGGCCGATTTTCAGATTCATGTCATCAACAATTTTTGAGTAATAATAATCCTGGCCGCGCATGGGATTCCACGAAAACTTCAAACCAGTTCGTGCAGGACATTTGGGCGTTGTCTCTGATAGATAATTTAACGTATGTTCAATGGAATCCGTAAGTTTCTGATACATATCAGATAACTGGTTGTACTTTGTGAGTGGCTCACCGCCCTTTAATGTATCTATAATAACACTGGTTACAGACACAGACCCACGCAAAAAGTGCTTAGAAAAATAGGGACAGTCTTCTGCAAAGAATGCAAGCTTATTATAAAGGCCAAATGTAGAATATAGTTCGCTGAATAAGGAATTCCCACCTATCCTTAGTATATCATATCCTAATTTAGAAGGAGAAGACCATTCACCTGAGGCATCTCCCAAACGCAATGCTTTCATAGCCTGTTTATAGTGAGGCATTATCTCCACATCACACCCCTGCAAAGAAAAAACCATAAGTGAAGGCAGTATGAGAGCAAAAGTCTGATATAGCTGTAAAATGCTTTCTCTTTGTTTCAAAATCTCGAAAACAGTATTTGATGAATTACAAGAATCTTTTTTTGAAACAACAATTGGTGCAAGGCGAGGCTGAATATCCACCAGCCCTTCTGCCCGCAATGCGTCAAAGACACGGTTAATCGTATATCTGCTTACATGAAATTGCTCGCAATACATCCTTGAAGATGGCAGGGCATTTCCGGGAGGTATTTGGCCCTCCAAAATACACTGCTTAATTTCATTATATACAAATGTAAATTTTGTTTCTTGTGGTTTCACAACCCGCCTCCTCTCTGTCTGAATTATATCATGTCAAACCAATGCTGTCAGTATAAAAAGTTATCAACCTATTTGTACACCTTACCAATATGGATGTTGCCAGAATGTTAAGATAAAATTATAATAAAACCGTAAAATTATTTGGAAAGAGTTTAAGAACCATGGAAAAACAAAAAATCTTAATTGCAGACGATTCAGAAATGAATCGCGCGCTTTTAATAGATATCCTGGAAGAACAATATGATGTGGCAGAGGCTGAAAATGGTGTAAAAGCAATTTCTCTTCTTTCAAGGCATAGAACAGATTATTCCCTTCTGCTTCTTGACATTATGATGCCTGAGATGGATGGATTTGAAGTATTAGCTTACATAAATAAATATCACTGGAATGACACCTTCGCTGTTATTATGATTTCGGCTGATGATTCCCCCGCGAATATAAAGCGAGCCTATGACTTGGGAGCTTTTGACTATATCAGCCGTCCGTTTGATTCGACCATTGTCCAGCGCCGAATTTCTAATACAATGTTTTTATATGCAAGACAGCAGCGGCTTGAGAAAATTATTGCAGAACAATTTCATGAGCAGGAAAATAATAATAGGCTAATGATCTCAATCCTGTCTCATATTGTGGAATTCCGTAATGGAGAGAGCGGCTTGCATGTATTGCATGTGAATACTATTACAAAATATTTACTAAAGCAGTTGGTTCAGTGTACAGATCAATATCCTTTGTCCAAAGCAGAGATTTCTTTAATCAGTACTGCTTCTGCGCTGCATGATATTGGGAAAATATCAATTTCAGATGAAATATTGAATAAACCTGGACGTCTTACGGCAGAGGAGTTTGAAGTGATGAAAACTCACTCGATGGTCGGCGCCAATATGCTGTTAGACCTGCCCATTGAACAGCAGGAAGCTCCGCTTGTCAAAGTGGCTTCTGAGATTTGCCGATGGCACCACGAAAGGTATGATGGCAGTGGTTATCCGGATGGATTAAAGGGAGATGAAATCCCCATAGCTGCCCAGGTGGTTGCGCTGGCCGATGTATACGATGCCTTGACCAGTGAGCGGTGCTATAAGAAAGCCTATTCACATAAAGAAGCCTTGAAAATGATTTTAGAAGGACAATGTGGTGTATTTAATCCTACTCTTTTACTGTGTCTGCAGGAAATTGCTGATACACTTGAAAGTGAGCTTATGGAAACCTCTCCTGAACAGGAGACAAAAAATATTCAGGATATAAGAAATAAAATAGACTACGACAGATTGTTTTCCTATGAAAAATACGCCTTCCTGTCCTGCAAACAGCGGCACCTGCAATTATTATATATTGATTCGTTAACCAGCGTCTACAATCGCCGTTATTATGACGAGCATTTTCAAGGTTCAGATGATATTCAAGCGATGGCCGTAATAGATGTAGATAATTTTAAGCATATCAATGATAATCATGGCCACGATATAGGGGATATCGTGTTGCAAAGCATTGTACAAACTGTTTTATCCTGTGTACGAAAAACAGATGCCGTAATCCGTTATGGCGGCGATGAATTTGTAATTATCTTTTTTAATATACCTCAGGATATATTCGGGAAAAAACTGGAGAGGATTAGGCATTCCGTTGACAGTCTGATAATTGATGACCATCCTGAATTACATATGTCTGTAAGCATAGGCGGAGCTTATGGTATCGGAACTATAAAGAAACTCTTCAAAGCTGCAGACAATATGATGTATCAATCAAAAAAGGCGAAAAACCAAGTGACCATATATTATTTTGACAGGAATGAGGACAACACAGACAACATTTAAAAAGACCAGGAGGAAATGGGATTGTGAATCTAAAAGATTGTTATATAAAATTTGGCGGCGATTTTGATGAAGTACTGGGCAGACTGCGGCGTGAACAGACCGTTCAGAAATTTGTATATAAATTCCTGGACGATAAAAGCTTTAGCTTGTTTGAAGCATCTATGGGTAATAAAGACTATGCCGAGGCTCTTAGAGCCGTTCATACGCTAAAAGGAATTTGTCAGAATCTTTCTTTTACCAGATTATTTGAAAGCAGCAGTCTGGCAACAATAGCGTTAAAAGAAGATGATTGGAATAAGGCTCTCGATATGATGCCGCAATTATCAAAGGACTACCATGCAATTATTAATGCTATTGAGGAACTTAAGATTTCCAAGGAGGAATAGCGTCAATGGGCAACAGTAAAAAGAAGAATCCTACAACGTGTTTTCTGATATGCAGTTTCATTGGACTTTTAATCTTCAGTATTATTATGTTCAGCCTGCTGGGGATATACATGAGTCGAAAGAGTAAAAGGGCCGTTTACGAAATTGGAGAAATTTATATGTCCGGAATGAATGAGCAGATGTCCAGACACTTTGAATCTGTCATTAAATTACGTTTTAATCAGGCCAGCGGCATTGTTTCTGTTGTCCCGACAGATACGAACGATAAAGACAGGCTGTATGAGGAACTGACTTACAGGGCACAGGTCAGGGAATTTGACTATTTAGCACTGTGTTCTGCCGACGGGGAGTTTCAAACTCTTTATGGACAACCCATACAGCCCCTTAACCCCAAACCTTTTGTAGAAGCATTATTACAAGGGGAGCAAAGAGTCGCTGTAGGCATTGATACGGCTGGAAATGAAGTCGTATTGTTTGGTGTTGATGCTGCTTATCCTATGCACAATGGCGATCGGAGCATCGGTCTGATAGCAGCCGTTCCTCTGGAATATATCACTGATTTCCTTTTCTTAAAGGAGGAAGGGCAGCTGATGTATTATCATATTATCCGGCCGGACGGTAGTTTTGTAATACAAAATCCCAACACGGAGCTGCGGTATTTCTTTGAACAGCTGCAAAAACAGTCTGATTCTGCAGTGAATGAATCATCAGCTGAAAATCCGGTTGAAAAATTTAGTGCTGCTCTGAAAAAACATGAGGAATATACGGCAATATTGGAAGTAAATGGTGAAGAACGGCAAATATATGGTATTTCATTACCTTATTCTGAGTGGTACTTAGTATCGGTGATGCCGTATACTATATTGGACAATGCCATAAATAATCTGGGCAGCCAGCGTATATTCATGACATTGTTGTCTTGTGCTTCTGTTTTAATCATTCTAACAGTGATATTCCTTCGGTATTTCTCCATAACCCGGTCACAGATGAATGAATTGGAAAAGGCCCGGCAGGCAGCTCTTGAAGCGAACAAAGCCAAAAGTGAATTTTTAGCAAATATGAGCCATGATATCCGTACCCCTATGAACGCGATTGTAGGCATGACTGCGATTGCCGCAGCCCACATAGATGACCGGAAACAAGTTGAGAACTGTCTTAGAAAGATTACATTATCGAGCAAACATCTATTAGGGCTGATTAATGATGTTTTGGATATGTCTAAAATTGAAAGTGGTAAATTAACTTTGACAACAGAGCAAATTTCATTAAAAGAAGTTGTTGAAGGAATTGTTAACATTATGCAGCCACAGGTAAAGACAAAAAAGCAAACTTTTGACATACATGTGGAAAATATCTTGACAGAAAATGTGTGGTGTGATGGTGTACGCTTAAATCAGGTTTTGCTGAATCTCTTATCAAATGCAACGAAGTATACACCGGAGGGAGGATCAATCCATTTATCTCTCTTTGAAGAAAATTCTCCAAAAGGAGAAAGGTATGTCCGTATTTATATCAAGGTCAAGGATAATGGAATTGGTATGTCGCCGGATTTTCTAAAAAGAATATATGAATCCTATAGCCGTGCGGATGGAGACAGGATACATAAAACCGAGGGAGCCGGTTTGGGAATGGCGATTACAAAGTACATTGTGGACGCAATGGAAGGAACCATTGATATACAAAGTGAGCCTGATAAAGGTACCGAATTTCTTCTTACGTTTGATTTTGAAAAAGCGGCCGCAATGAATATGGATATGGTTCTTCCCTCTTGGAATATGCTGGTGGTTGATGATGATGAATTATTATGCAGAACAGCCATGGACGCACTAAAATCCATCGGAATAAAAGCGGAATGGACATTAAGCGGAGAAAAGGCAATAGAACTGGTAAATGAACACCACAAAAGGAGAGAGGATTATCAAATTATTCTGTTAGATTGGAAACTACCTGGCATGAATGGGATTCAGGTCGCAAAAGAAATCCGGCATAATCTAGGAGATGAAGTACCGATTCTGCTGATTTCCGCATATGATTGGAGTGAATTTGAATCGGAAGCCCGTGAAGCGGGTATTAGTGGTTTTATTTCCAAGCCACTTTTTAAATCTACTTTGTATTATGCTCTGCGTCAGTATATGGGCACTGAAACAGAAAACGGCCAGACATTGAACCCCAATATTGATTTATCCGGACGCCGTATCCTGATTGCCGAGGATAATGAGCTTAACTGGGAGGTTGCAAATGAATTATTGTCTGACTTGGGCGTAGAACTGGATTGGGCAGAAGATGGACAGATATGTCTGGACAAATTCCAAAAATCACCAGAGGGTTATTACGATGCTGTTCTTATGGACATACGGATGCCCCATATGACAGGTTATGAGGCCACAAAAATGATTCGGGGACTAAAGCATCCGGATGCTCTATCTATTCCAATTATAGCTATGAGTGCAGATGCTTTTTCAGATGACATACAGCATTGCCTGGAGTGCGGTATGAACGCTCATATAGCAAAGCCTATCGACATCATGGAGGTATCCCGGTTGCTGAAAAGGTTTCTGACTTAAGGTGCCGTAGAGGATTTTTAGAGAACAATTTGGTAAAATTTGACTATAATCAGCAGAAATATTTATAAACTGCTGATTATATGTTTGTGGCGGCTACGGTGGTAATCATCAAATCCACCACCTCAGAGATGGGATAGTACAGGTAAATGCGTCCGTACTCGTCCGCCCACCCGTTTTTTACGGGATAACTCCGCCCGCCACAGTCCGGGCAGTATTTAACTTACGGCAGACCGAGAAAGAAACGATCTGCGGACAGGTGCAGGTGTCCCCATCGTCAAGGACAATGCAGTTGCCGTCCTCACAGTTACAGCACTCCCGCCGTATTAAGGCGTTGGCCTGTTTCCGTTGTGCTGGCGTTATGCGGTAGGGCGTGCCGTCCGGCTTGCGCTCCAACGGCGGCAAGCGTTTGTATGGAGCTTCCTGCCCCATTCCTGCGGCGTGTTCCGGCGTTGGCACGCTCCCCGCAGCTTCGGGTCACAATGGCCCGAAGCCACCTCTGGACACTTTGTCCAGAAGTCGGCTCCTTGCGGTGCTTCCCCAGCCGGGGTATTCCTTTTCGGACGGTCATTCTGTTTTCAAGGTGCTGTCCACCGATGAACTACTCTAAGTGTAGACCTTTTTGACCGCCTGTTCCGTATATCCGAAAGGTAGGAAATCGGCCCGAAAAACTCTCTATTTCCACGCTCTCGGAATTGTGGTAGAATAAAAATAGCGGAACGATAAATCAGAAGTTGAGGTGAAGAATAATGAAAAAGATTATGACTATTTTTAGTGCCATGTTACTTATCATATCACTGTCTGCTTGTTCACCAGACTTCAATGGAAGCAGAACAGGGAATGACAATCAACTAATTATGGAATATACAGCGTTTAATACTACTGATTCTCAAGATTTAGTTGTTGAAGCTGGAGACACCATTCATGTGGAAATTGTAATTGAGGACGGTCATTTATCATATAAAATTCAGAAAAACGATGATGAACCTATCGCTGAAAGTGAAAGCATTTTCTTTTCGGAAGAATTTGATGTTGAAGTAAAAGAAAGTGGAACATATACAGTAACTGTAACAGGAGAAAAGGCAAAGGGGAGTGTAAAATTCGTAGTAGAGAATGCTGAGTAATTTATTGGAGTAAATTAACAGTCCCAGTTTATCAGGTAGACAACCGCCGATTATCTACTGGGGCTGTCCGAAACAAAAAATCACCCAAACGCTGATCTTGCAGACCTGCGTTTGAGTGATGATACGCCGCCGTTGACAGTCCCGCCCGTCTTTGCTAAAGGGTAATCAAGAGAAAATCTTTGTCCACAGGTCGAAGCGTGGGACGAGGGATGGGGGCTTTCATATACGCCCTGTCTGCTGATGAAAACAGTCCAGCGCTTGCGGCTTTTCGCCACGCAATCACAGCCCTGTTTTCCTGCCGCTTCAAATTCCCGTGCCCTCCCCGGCGGCAACGGCATTTTCACGGCAACGCCGACAGAGCGTATAACACACTGCACTTTGCGTTGCAAAGTAGTGTGCCAAGGGGCAAGCCCCTTTGGAAACCCCGGACAACAAAACAGGCTGAACACCTCGCGCTTTCCTGTGCTTGATGTTCAGCCTTTATTTTGTTGTCAGCAGTCCGTTTCACGGTCTGCGTGTAGTTCCTTGTAAACTGACCTAAGACCGACAGGACTTCCAAAATCGGATGTCCTTTACTATGAGTTGGAGGAGAACGCATGGTGTTGTGTTCTTCCATCTGGAACAGAGCCGAAGATTAAATATTACTTTGGTGTAAAGGGTACGTCTATGGAGGATGCTAAGAAAAAACTGAAAAGAATTGAGGAAGACCTTTTAAAATAAAGCACAGGGGGAACATGCGATGATACGATTTATGGAAGAACAGCAGGTCTTCTGGCTGGATACGCCAAACACCAGTTATGTGATTGGTATCTCCGATGGTAAATATGTGGGTCATATTTATTACGGGAGGAGAATAGAAGGCGGGAATCTTCGCTATCTGCTCCGTGAAGAAGAGCCGCCGTTTCTCCCTTCCGGCAATGCAAGGGAGAAAGTGTCTTTCCTTGACAGCTTTCCTATGGAATATTCCTTTGGAGGCACCGGGGATTTTCGTGAAAGCTGCATTGACATCATGACAGAGGAAGGGCAGCAGGGACTGGAACTGTGGTATGTCTCCCATAGCATTTACCAAGGGAAAAAGCATCTGGAGGGGATGCCGGCCACATGGGGCGAGACCTGTGACACACTGGAAATTGTGACAAAGGATGCGGTTACAGGGATAGAGGCAGTGCTTTCTTACAGTGTATTTACAGATATGGATGTAATCACAAGAAGCGTCCGGGTAAGGAATACCGGGGAAGCCCCGGTCTGGCTGAATCGGGTACTGTCTGCCTGCATCGACATGGAGGCGGAGGACTTTGAGCTGCTTACCCTCCACGGCTCATGGGCAAGAGAACGCCATATGCAGTACCGCGATATCGGGTACGGGAGCCTTGTTACAGAATCTCTGCGCGGTGAATCAGGACATCAGGACCATCCATTTCTTGGGCTGGTTTCTAAGGATTGTACGCAGACAAGCGGACAGGCGTATGCGATGCATCTGGTGTACTCGGGAAATTTCCTGGGAAAGGTTCAGAAAAACCAGTTTGACCGGATACGCGCTGTCATTGGGCTTCATCCGGAGTATTTTTGCTGGAAGCTAAATAGCAAAGAGTCTTTTCAGGCACCGGAGGCGGTGCTTGTGTATTCTCAATGCGGCATAGGAAAAATGACGAGGACCTTCCATGATTTGTACCGGACGCATTTAATCCGGAGTGAATGGAAAGACAGAGAAAGGCCGGTACTGATTAATAACTGGGAAGCGCCTTATTTTGACTTTGACACGGATAAGCTTCTCTGCATTGCCAGAGAGGCAGCAAAAGCCGGTATTGAAATGCTGGTTATGGACGATGGGGGGTTCGGCCACCGGGATTCGGACAACAGCAGTCTGGGAGACTGGTATGTGGATGAGAGAAAAATAAAAGGCGGACTGAGGCTGTTGTCTGATGAGATTCATGAGCTTGGCCTGAAGTTCGGGATATGGTTTGAACCGGGTATGTTATATTACAGCCCTCAGATTTGGTGTTCGGATGATACAGATGGAGTGGAGCGCCTGAGTATTCAGGAAGGAACACAACTGTTATATCCCTTATCTGCAATAGGTGCCCACGTATCAGACTGTCCGAATCATGCCACAGGCAGGAACACTCCCTTTGATACAAGAGCGAAGGTGGCTATGGCAGGTACCTTTGGATACGAGTTGGATATTACAGAGATACCGGAAGCAGACAGAAAAGAGATTTCCAGTCAAATTGCCTTGTATAAGAAATATGGAAGTCTCATCCGGGAAGGGGATTACTACCGGCTTGCATCATACCGTGAGAACCATCTCTATGATTGTATAGAAGTGGTATCAAAGGATAAAGAGACTGCCCTCCTGACATACGTGCAGGTTCTGGCAGAGCCTAATATGCCAAGTCGGAGGATTCTGCTTCAGGTATAGTGGCTCAGTTGTCAAGACAAAAATCTAAGATTTTTA